>JAABUO010000191.1_pt1 | contig 160513 bp, 156 predicted proteins | sample 5559291 | NCBI WGS metagenome assembly JAABUO01 (sample SAMN10711878, study PRJNA513372) | rock metagenome | isolation source: Antarctica rocks | place: Antarctica: Victoria Land, Finger Mt sud
CTTTATTGAAATTCTGACACTTGCGTGATGAGAATTCGAAGTTGCAGATCATTCTCATAAAAGAGAAAGAGAAATGAAAGATAAAGAAGATACTTAATCAATGAATCAAGAAAAAAAAGATTGAGTAATTAGTTCAATGAGTTGATTCATCTTTCTATAAAAACTTCTGAAAATCAATGAAAAATCTTAGCAATGCGAAAAAAATCATTGAAAACTATGAGACAGAAAGACAAGTACATCAGTTGACTGCAAAGAAGTCAAAGAGAAAAAAGAGAGACAGATCACGTAAGAATCATGATTGAGAAAGTATCAAAAGCGCAAGAACGCAAGTTTAAGAAGTTAATATTAAACTACAATTATAAAATCTTACACAACATATGTTTTCTAAAAAAAAGAAAATAATGAACGTTGCAAAAGAATGAAGAAAAAAAGCAATCAATGATCGCAAGCGAGAACATTGAAGTGAAGAAAAAAGCTATTTATTCGTCAGCAAATCTCATCACACACTGCTTGCTTCAGTCAAAACTTACAAGATAAAGACGAAGTGACGTGATGATGACAAGAAGTGACAAGAACGAGAGAAGTGAAAATCTCTACTCAACTGTTAGATACAATCTCACATGATTGAGAGAAAAGTTACTCACTCTTTCATTATCAAAGACGAAGAGTGAGACGAGTCTTGATGCAAGCGTTGAGATGATGAGTCATCATCAGCGCAGCATGATGCATTGATAGCTGAAAATGACGCGAGACTGAGTTCATCATGCAATCGTACTTTCTCATGAAGCAGTACTCGCATTTGCGAGCATGCTCGATGAAAGCACAACACATGTAGATCATTGTTGCGCTCAGATGATGAACGCAGCGACAGCATCAAATCATCTGATCATTATAATCTATCATGCATCAGCACTTATTGAAACACGCAGAGATAAATATATTTATCAAGAATCATGAACTCAGTCTTTAACATTGAAGATGCGAGAAAAGCAGAAGAAGCAGACGTAACAGACGTGACAGCGACGATGACGCAAGAGAAGCGATGAAAGATATACATCTTAAGAAAAAGAGCAGACTTCACGAGCATGTTAGCATGATCTCAGTGAGCGCAGAGCTGCTACTTATCATGTTAATGATGATGATGTTGATACTGCTATGTCATTCATGTTAACTCATGAGCTGATTTGCATCACAACAACGCTGCAACGAAAAAAGCTCATATCATGAGCTGCGAGTTATGCAAGATATGCATAGCAGATCTCATGCTTCGTCAGTTCAAAAGAGCAGTACTCACGAAAGAGTATGTTGAGACGAAACAAGAAGAAAAGAAAGAAAGAAAGAAAGTAAAGCTGAAGAATTGATATCAACAATCTTGCACTAACTCTGTTTATGCTGTCGTGAGACTGTTCGCATCATTCTCACGAGATAGTTAGTAAGAGAGAAGAGATCAAGGTCTGAGTCAATGATAAAAAAGTCGAAAGACGTTTTTCGAGTGTACATATAGATGTCATTGCGACTTGTAGATAGAAAGACGAGACATACACGTTTTACAGTATCTTTCTACTAGCACGATCATTGCACGTGTTCATTGTTTGCTTTCTCTGTTGCTTTGATACGACTTTCTATATTGCATCTGTATTCTATTTCTCGACATTGAAGCTTGAGCGTAAGAATATCATTTTTATGATATCTTGAGTAGAACAGTTGATTGAACAGCAGAAAGTGACACGACATCTCTATAATGATTAAAGAATTTACGAAAGATTTGAAGTGAGAATCAATTTGACTCTGAAATACGAGAAATTGATATAGCGACTTCATTTCGCTTAGAAATATTGACGAAAGTTATTCAAGTCACAGAGTTTTCACAGTTGAAACTAGAAGAGACGTGTATCTTCAGCTGACGAAAACTGTTTCTCTTTGAGCGAAGATGCAACAGCGAAGAAGAGAGAAACTGACTTTCGCGAATGATTGACACTCAGAAGAGACGCTCTGATCAGAAGAAGAATTCATCTGATTTCAAGACTCGCAAGAAACAGACAGCGAAAGTGAGAATCAAAGAACGAATTCGAAGCGATGTAGACAGAAGTACAAGAAATGACATCAGTTTCAGCAGTGAATCATGTTTCAGCAAAAGCATAAGATCGAGCGTTGTTCGTTAAATAAAAGAAGGAAAAAGAAAAGCATCTTGATCAGTTGTAACAACTGCAAAAGAAAGAAAGAAGAACTTCGATGAGTTGAGAAGCAAAAACAAAATAACGAGATCTTTTTGACTGCTTTATTATTTTTACTATTCTGTATTTCATCTTCACAACTCTCAATATCAACTCACAGCGACAAAATGACAAGCTCATTGAAAACATCTGTTGTAGACACAAGTGCTACGCTCATCAGCTCTCGAGTCAGCTCAGAAATAGACATGATCACAATGTTGTTTCTGAAATATCTGACACTCATGTCATCACTTGAAACTTCAAGAGTCTCGTATTTTGAAGAGAAGAACATGACTGATTTTCTAGAAAGATATGAAGATTTCTGTGATGATTATGAGCTGAATCAGATCGATCGATTTCGCAAGCTGTCAAAATACTGTGACAAGATCATTGATGATAGCATCAAGATTATGATTGAATATATCGACTTCGACTGACAAGAACTGAAGAAGACAATGAAGAAGAAGTACAAGAAAGATGACACTGATCAACAGCTGAATTCTTGAATTTTTCTGAAAATCTTCAAGAATAAGTCTTGTATCATGAAGAATGATCTGAAGTTGTACAGTCAACAATACAAAAGCATATTGCATTCATTGATAAAATGCAAGTAAATGAATGAGTATATCAGATGCTGCTGATTTGTCAAGAGTCTTTCATTTATACTAAGTGAAAAGATCATATGAAAGTGTGCACTTGATTCTGAAGATTTCAGTTTCATGAAATTCAAGAAAGCTAATGACGCGATAGTGATCTACTGCGACTCTGTCAAAGCACTGTTGAAGTTCTTGATCATGATCAAGAATTTCGATGATCTCAGCAAGCTCATAAATGAATATCAGATCAAACAATCGATGATGTCAGACAAGTTCTTCGATTCTTTGATAGTAGCACAGCTCAGCGATACAACAATGAATGAGATGATAAATAAGTTTGAGATGATGATGCTTTCTTTGCAAACAGCAACAAAGAAGATTGAATCTTTCATGCAAAACATGACAGCATCTGTCTCGATGCTTAACGTCTATATCTCATGTAAACTCGTCACGTCTGCTCATTCAGCAATGTTGATGTCATTATCATTTTCACTTTCAAGAAGTGAACGAGCGTCTTTGATGTTTAAAATGAAAGAATGCTTCTTCTATGAAGAAATAGAATGTCAGAAGATCAGATGTCATCAACTGAATATTTATAAGACAGAAGAGAAGATACACGTGAATGAAACAAACAGACTCTGAATGAGACTTGCTGAAAAAGATAACAGATTGACATCTTTCACATTGAGTCATTCTCAGAAAGAGCTGATTGACAATGCTTTAAAGAAACAGAATCAGCAAATGAGAGCAGAACATGTTGATATCATCAGACTGACAAGTGTAAGAGCAATGATCACAAAGAAAGCAGAAAACACAGATGAGAAACAGAAATGAGACGAAGAAGTAATGATTGTCACAACTCAACACGATTATAAGTCAAATAAAAATGCAACGAAAACAACAACACAACAGAGAACAAGTTTGAATTGAACTTGAAGAAAAAAAGTAAGAAAAGAAGAACGTCTGTTAAGTATGAAGAATTTGTGCTCTGAAGAGTATCTGTTGATTTTGAAATCATTCTTGAAGAAGCGAACAAGTGAGAATGTGATCATGCAGAATGCAGCTGTCTTCGAGAAAACGGTAAAAACAACGAAGAAATTGACGAGAAAGAATTCAGATGACAGCAAGATAGAGTCAGACAATTGAAACAAGAGAACGCAAAACATAGTAGAAGAACACATAAATACAGAAAACGTGATGCATATTATAGCGAATCAGAAGATGCAAGACGTGAGCATTGAACAGATGCTTACACATTCATCTATTCTTCTTTGAGCTTTCTATGCTCAAGTAAAACAACATAAGAAAATGAAAATGAAAAAAACTGATGACGTGCGAGTAACAGTAGTAAAATTTGAAGATTCTTCACTCAAAAAGTCGAATGTAATTCTGTATGCAGTGACGTGTTCAAGAACACAAGTGCTGATGAGCGATGAGATTTACGTTAAGACATTGCTTGATAGTGATGCTGAAATCAACGTTATGTCTGAAACTCTTGTCGCAAAAGCTCAGTTGTCTATGCAACGAGACATTCATCTAAATATGATAGAAGTCAGCGAAGCAAAGACTAACATCATTGAATGCTGTGACAATGTGAAGATCAATATTGACGAAGCAAAATCAGTGATTTCAATATTTGTGATTGAAAACGACGAGTACACTCTGATACTGAGCAGATCATATGAGCGAAAGACGCGTCTATGCATCAACAATATTTCAAAAGAAACTTGTGAGATGACAGTCACTGATGATGATGAAAGAATGATGTTCTTTAAATTGATTTTAACGCACAATTCTGTCAATCAAGATGTGTTGAAAATATTTCTTGAGAAAGCGAAAAACTTTTTAAATGAGTAGACAAGTGCTCTGTTGAAAGCGTATTTGCGATGAGAAGTGTAAGTTCGAAGACTGTTGATTTAGCGCGCTTGAAAAGTTCTGAGATGTTCATCAAGATCGAAGAAGAAAAGAAAAAGAAAGATCAAAGCTTCGTTCAATGATTTTGCTTGAACAATAGCATGCAACATGCACAGATGTTATGATGTTGTTCAAACAGACTTGCGATGCAAATGACATGAAGATTTGATCTGAGTTCAATTCGTCAGCATGAGAAGATAGATCATGTCAAAGTAGTGACAGCATACAAGAGAAAAGCTCAGAAGATTCAATCTGTGAATTCATCAGAGTTGAACGACTCAATATCAGAAGATTTGACAAACTGAAAATAAATCTTACTAACTTGAATCAAATTGAATATGACAGAGATGAAGTCAGAGAAGTATAATCATTGACTGTTTTTCAAATTCTTCAAAATTGCTTGAGAATTCAGACTGACTTTGAAGCGAGCAAAGAGAATGATATGCGACGATGCTTTAACTCTGCAAGAGAAGAATTTACTACTGAAGATGTTGTTTAACAGAGAAGTGACAATGATCTGAGACTTCTCAAAAATGAGAAAGATAAAAGACATAGTTTCATCTTCGCAGCAAATTTGAACAATATCATATGATGCATGACAGACACTCAATTTCTCAGTCTTTAAGACACTTCATCAGATTATCATAGACATGCTCAAGAAGCAAATAAAGCATGACATACTGAAATCTTGTCATGACTCGTATTGAAATTTCTGATTTCTGATCAAGAAAAAGTTCAATCAGTATCACATGATCAACGCAGCGATGAATATGAACAAGATTATCATCAGAGACGTCAATCTGCTCTCAGACGTGAATGAATTCTTCAAAGAATTCGTCGATATGATTATGATCTTTCTGATAGATCTGTTTTCTGAGTACGATCAGATTACGCTGACAAAAATATATTGAAATCTCACAGTGTTCATGACATCTCTGAGATTATTGCGACAGACGAAGTTATCACAAGATGTCATCAACTTCGTTGCTCAGTTTATCAGAGTTATAATCAAGATATTGAAAAATCTTCTTGAAATATGCAGATCTTTTCTCAATGATATTGAAGTAAAGAAATCGAAGACAATCTATGATAATGCAGAGATCACTTCAGAAGTACATCAGTTTGTACTGAAATACATTAAGAATCTCAACTTCGTACTCTTGAACTTTGAACTCATCGATTGCATCATATCTGACGAAAAGTCGCAATTCTGCATGTTGAGCATAAAGATTGTAAGATTTGTTTGTGACTTTCATGATTGCAGATCAGAAGATTTCAAAATTATCAAGATTCTAGAATAATATCTCTGTCATGATGTCACATTTGCTTGAGTGTTCATTGAAGTATGCGTGTATTATCAAGTGTGAATAGAGAATTTCGTCTTGATTGCAGCGTCAATATTTCAACTCTTTAAAAAGAAGATTAAATTCGTGTGAGAAAGAAAACAAGAGAAAGTCGTGAACAAGCTGAAGCTGACATTGATCACTGCATTAATCATGAGAAGTTTGAACTACTTTGAACAGACAGAAGAAATTGTTCTTGTCGTGAATGCAAGTCTTCAAGAATGAAGAATGATGTTACAGCAGACAGCATTGAATTCTAAGAATCAACACTTCGTACGATACGAAAGTGAGCTATGAAATGAGTAACAGACAAGATATGATGCTGAGAAGAGAGAATGCAAAGATCTGATGAAGACACTGAAGAAGATTCATTACTGACTATATGACATGAAGTTCATTATTGAAATAGATGTCAACATTCTGATGACGCAACTGAATTGATCTGCATCAGACTTATCAAAAGCATTGATGACATGATGACTTGCTTGAATTCGCTTGTTTGATTTTGATGTTCATCACGTCTTCAATTGCAAGCATAGCGCACTCGATGAACTCTTGCGCAGATTCAAAGAATCTTCAGACGATGAAGATGAGACTCATGAGAAAGACATAGATGACTTCATTGATGCTCAGTTAAATTTCATTCATCTTTGCTCAGTCAATATAGTTGTTGAAGAAGACATGTCAATATTGAAAGATTCATATTCAGAACACTTCAAGAAAATAGCTTGTTATTTAATCTTTTTATCGCGCTCGTTCAAAATGTCAACAAAAGAATTTCGAAAATTCAAACATGAAGCGTTGAAATTCATGATTCAAGATAAACATTTGTTTAAAAGATTCAACAAGACTGCTTCTGTGCGAAGAATGATGAATCTTCAAGAAGAATGCATTAATATTCTGCAGAAACTGCATGATGAAAATGATCATCATGAAAGAGAGAAAACATATTGAAAGATGATCGACAGATATTGATGAAAGAAGATATGAAAGAATACATGCGCATATGTAAAATTCTGTGAAGAATGTCAGTTGCAAGCATCAAGACAAAAGAAGAAGACTCTGCATTCTATCTGAATCTCAAGAGTCTGAAAGAAGATTGAGATGAATGTCATTTACATGTCTTCAAACAAAGAGAAACATTATATTGTTTTGACAAGAGATGACTTCTCGAGATGAATAGAAGAAAGAGCTCTGAGAGCAGCAACTTCGAAAGCGATAGCGAAATTTCTGTGAAAAGATGTAATCTGCAGACACGACTGTTTGAAGAGATTTGTCATGAACGAAGAATCGAAGAACAAAGAAATTGTAGAAACGCTGATCAAGAAATATAAAATAAAGCGAGTGATGATGTTGACTTATCATTCACAGATGAATGATCTTGTGAAGAAAGATCATACAGCTGTTGTGAATGTCTTGATCAAGATAACAGTTGATGAAAGCATGAAATGAATCAGAAGCTTTGTCAGTGTACTATGAGCAGACAAAATCATCATGAGAACTTTCATTGAAATGACTTCATATCATGTCTTGTATGACTGCAATGTCGTTCTTTCTATAGAACTTGATGTTTCAATCTGACAGATTCTTTCATGAAACAATGTTTGCATGACTGATGAGTTACTGACTCTTCGTGCTCAACAACTCGAACGCAGAGACGAGAATTTGAAGAAGATCGCGCTGCATTTGAGAAGAATGAAAGAAATCAACAAAGATGTATGAAATGATCACAGACGCATTTATACTAGTTCAATTCTGAAGAATGATCTTATACTGCTGCATGACATCAAATTAAACAACATGCATACGCTGAAATTGACATGAAGATGACTGAAATCTTTTCAAGTAGTGAAGATGAACACTGAAAAAGAATAATATAAAATTACAGAGTTCAACGAAGCGATCTTGAAAGAAACGATTGCAAAAAATAGATTGAAGAAGCGTGTAAATCGAGCATCAAAAAGTGAGATCAGCAATGAACAGAAGAATAAAGATCAGAATCTATCAATGATAACGTTCATTGAGAAAATCATGTCAGAAATTGCGATCAATGTTTTGATCAGAAACTCGAATGCGTCGCTGAATTTTATTCACTATTAATTGAAAGTTTTTGTGAACTTGAAAAGAGCATCTGTCGCTGAGACTTCTGTTGAGTTGAGATAAGATTGTTTACACTCAAGAGTGCAGCTTCAATAGCACTGTCTTGTACAGCGTCACTTGTATTAGCTCTTTCTTTGTCGAGTCGTCAAGAAGCGAAGTTGATGCAAGAAAATCATGAGTTGTTAAGAATGTCATAAAGTCGCTTTGAGTTACTTGAGCATATGAAAAGAAGAATGAGAATGAAGATGCAGACGTCTGCAATGTTAATACTGAATTACTTCAGTACTGAAGATTGAAAATTTCAAAATGCTTTAGTCTTGAATGAACAAAGCGAAACTCTAATCAATTCGCAGAGTACGCGCTAAAGTTCACTGCATAATGATTAGAGCTAAAGCTTAGAGCAAGAATCAAAATCGATCAATGATTGTATATCAGAAAATATATCAAGATCAAAGATCGAGAATATATCAAGATCGACTTAAACGACACACGACAAGACAACATGATGCTACATCAAGTCGATCTAACTCATGTGATGCACAGCAGATAGCATAGAGAAATAGTCAATCAGTTAACTAAGAAATTTGTTACTAATATTGAGTCATCAACATTCTCTCAGCTATGACAAGCGCAAGTCGCAGAAGAATTATTTGCAAAACTACAAGCAATTTCTACTAGCGCTGAACTTTAAAAAACTCAGCATGTATTCTCTATCTTTCAACATAGTTATCATTTCTGTTATTCAAACTTGCACTAGAACGTCTAAAAATCTCACGTATTTCATCATCTCTGTTATTTGAACTCACACTAGAACGACTAAACATCTCACATAACTCTTTACTCAGCATTTGTTTTCTCAGACATTAAAAGCTCACATTGAAGCTTTTGTCAACGAAAGCTCTTATGCATTTTCTCAGAAGAATCTCATTCAAATTCTTTAACTATCTTTACTTTCATTATTTCAATGACACTCACTAAAGCAAGCTCTGTGATAACGCTGCATCATCTGAGACACTTCATAAATGATCAAAAAGAACTAGTCGATTACTTGAACTCTCTGCGCACAGAACAAGAATGACAGACAGCAATTCATCAATTTCAAAATCAAATTATGCAATTACACGTCAATGTAAAGAATCTGATGTACAGCTTCATGAAATTTCTTGATAATAATTCACTTTATTCAAGAATGATTAGTGAGAAAGAAGAATGAAAGACGATGAATATTGAGCATAAAAGAATTGAAAAAGAGAGAAGAGATATAGCTGAAACAAAAAGAATCATGATGAACAGATGAGATTCGAAGCTACTGAATCTTTGAATTTCAAAGAAAGATTCTTCATTGTATTCAATAAAAAGAGAAGCGATGAATAAAATGCATGCGATCATTGCAAGAGTTCAGAATGAGCATCTGATCAGAGTGATGATGAAGCAGATAGTATATCATAGAGTGATGCAGACAACTGTCAACAGAGATCAAGTTTCGATCTTCTCATTCTCATAACTCACAGACTTCGACAAATTGATCATGAATCAGATTGAAGTTATGTTAACAAACGAGAAGCTAAATCACATGAACTGAAGATGAATAAAGTCTGACTTGCTATGTGAGTGTATCAGCGACATGATCTTGAAAACAGATTATGTCGAGACTGTTTTTAGCTCATCAGCAGTTTCACAGTTCAATTTTGAAAGAAGATCAAGATCATCAATACTGTCGTTGCAATCAAGACGCTCGTCAGTAGTGTCAAAGAATGAAGACTCACACTTCATGTTGACTGCAAGCGATGTAGTAATGATCTCAGATCTTAATTCATTGATGTCAGTAATGCGAAGTCTGATGATAAGATTTCATCAATTATCAAGAATTGTCACATCAATTTCTTCTGATATGATTGCTTCGTTCACGTCGTTAAATTCTTCAAGAACATCACGTGTATGTTTTCTTATGTCTTCTCATTCTCTTATCTCGATCGCTTTGATGTTCTTGAAGCTAGCAGAATATGACGAGCAAAGACTTGCTCTCTCACTAGATGTAGTCATGAATAACGAAAAGATTCTTCTACAATACAGCTTAGAAACAGAAATGAGTAATACTGCAAGTGTCTGCAAGAAAGCTATCATTGCAACAGCGATAGAAAGCGTACGATCAAAAGTTCAATGATCGTGTTATCAAATCATTGAAAATATCTGAGAAATGAAAAAGAGTAGAGCATGCTTTTGCATACAAATGTCTCATACATGAAAGCAGAGACTCGATTATCTTAATTCAATATCTTTGATCATGACAATGAAGTTGCTGAGAGAATATCGCTTCAAAACTAAAAGTGAAGAAACGTTTGTGTATCATTCACATCTTCAGAAGCTGAGAAATAAACTTGAGCTACTGATGAATGAGCTGTCGTTTGAAATACTTATTGATCGTATAAATATCATATACGACTATAGATTTCGACTAGATTTCGTGAAAATTGATGTCACTTTTGCAGATTGATTTCGTCGAGATAGTCGTCTCTTTTGCTTCACTGACTCACTACAACTATTTCAACTACGATCGCATATGTCACAGAACTACAAGATTGATACATTTCTGATTCATAACATGTTCATAGAAAAGATTAAGTATCAAAAGTGAAAGAAAAATAATGCAATAATGTTATCAAATATGTTTGATTAAATATTAAATGACAATACATGAGTCTTGATAAGAGAGAAACTAAACATGTACTTATGACATCAGAGAGATGACTTAGATCTTACAAATCACAACTGATTGAGAACAACTATGTACATCATGTTGCAACAACTAGTACGACAGAATATAGTGTACTATCTCATTACTGTGATTCTTCAATTGAATCACGAAATCGATCTTCTGACTTTCTCATATTTCATGAAGATCACTTTCAAGAACAATTCAGAACTCATAAGACATGTGAATCTGAATGTCAATGATTTGATGAGTGATAGAGAACAAAGTCGAATTCAGAGCACAACAATGTTTGCAGATAAGTTGATTGATAAAGACGATGAATTCATTCTTGATCTACATCTTTGCATGAAAAAATAATGAAAAGAAGCTATCAAGCAAAATCTAGCAATGAATGAGTATACTCACTGCGTAGTACTCGAGATGTTCAATGAGAATGATTCGCGAAGATCAGATCTGAAATGAGTGAATCAGTCTTGCTTCGCAGACAGTGTTCATTTCTGAATGTCACATCTATCACACGATAATAAAGATAAATCTGATGAACAACGCATTGCAATGCTCATCTATCACACAGCGATCTTCAAAAATGAAGTCAACATGAAAATTGCAAAATGTGAAACTAAGAATGAAGTGATCATCGCACTATGAGATCAAAAACTCATCGACGCGATCTTTTCTGAACTAGAAAATGATAAACAAGAGAGAGTATCGTTTTGTCATTCTGTCATCGTGAAAATTCAAGAAGTATGTTCGACTTTGAACGCATTGATAGATTTTCAAAGCTAAAATTCGATGAAGATGTTGAAAGAAAGAAGTCTTTTGTTTGATCAAGATCTGAAGCAAGTAAAAGAGTTTGTTGAATTTTATTAAAAATCTGCATTGAATCAGATGAGAAAAACTCACGAAAGAATGAAAGAGACAGAGATTGCAATCTATGAGTTTAAATTCTATTTCTATTGCGTCAAGAATGATATTAAGTCGATGAAAGACAATGAATAAAAGCATTCGAGAGCAATTGCTCGAACGTTAATGATAGATTGTATTCTTTCTGTTTTCTCAAGCGTTGATGAATAGATTGTTCTCTTGCTGTTTTCTTTCTGTTTTCTTCTTGATTCTTTCTGTAGTGATCAAGAAATGATCACTAATTAAATGAGAGACGAATGTCGTGAGACTGCTTGCATCATTCTCACGAGATAGTTAGTAAGAGAAAAGAGATCGAGGTCTGAGTCAATGATAGAAGAGTTGAGAAACGTTTCTCGAGTGTACATATAGATGTCATTGCGACTTGTAGATAGAAAGATAAAACATACACGTTTTACAGTATCTTTCTACTAGCATGATCATTGCATGTGTTCATTGTTTGCTTTCTCTGTTGCTTTGATACGACTTTTTATATCGCTTCTGTACTCTATTTCTTGACAATGCTTATTGACATGATTAATTCACGACACTTCTACACAGATGCTAAAGCGCTAAAAAAGTCATTGTTACACTGTCAGTTGCAAGAAGACAATACAATGCTATGAAAATTCAGAGATTGAGTCTTTAAGAAAGAATGCAGTTGTGAAAATGCATCTCATTGACTATGAATGATGCATGTCTGCAAAACTAGCTCGCAAGATTAAATTAAAGAGATTAACAAGTGAATAAAGATAATGACTTGACAGAAGATGAAAACTCTGCGAGCTTTCACTTTCATTTCTTAGCAATTAGTTTTATCATCAATAAAGTGCTATCTTATTATCTTCTATTACGCAGTTTCATGTAAAGAGATTTTGTCATCTCACATCGACATTAAAGAACTTAAACTTATGTTTTTGATTATAGTACTTTGTCTGAGCATTGATCGCGTTTTATCATCATTTCATCAACGTGTTTTGCATGTTTTGCAGCATTTCAATGCATTCTTTTGCTGCTGACACTTCTTCTTTCATAGCATCGTTCTCAATGTGTATGTCAAAGATGAGTTCATAGTCATACATGACTTTAAAAGAATTACAGCTCAACGAAGCATGCTTCGTCTGATGATAAATGAACTCAACTATGAGTAAAAGTGTAGCTCAGTCATCTTGCTTTTTGAAACAATACACTCTTAAATAATGTTTCAACGTTTGATTCTGTTGTTCTGTTTAATCATCTGTTTGTGAATGAAAAATGATGCTTAGTCATTGTTTCATCTTGACATGATAGCAGATTTTTGATCAGAACGCATTGATAAATAGACTATTTCTATCAATAATTATATCATTCAATACTTCATATTTTAAAGCAATCTGCTCAAAGAACAACTCTGCTAACTCTACGACAGTCAGAATCTTCTTCATAGACAGATAATGCATCATCTTCATGTAATAATTGACTATCACAAGAATCGAGTCATACACGACTTTTTTTCATTTACTAGACGACAAATCTGTTATGAAATTCATAGTGATTTCTTTTCATGAATCTGTGAGTCAAAATAATGATCTCAACTCATTATATGATAAATGATGTTTCATTTTCATTCTTTAACAAATGTCACAAGTATCTGCATACTCTTTGACATCTTTGATCATACTTTTTCAGTAATATTTGCAATTTAATAGCTCATTGATCTTGTCAACATCAAAATGCTTTGCTAACAAATCATCATGATGACGTTTCAACAGCTTTTCTCTGACAGAAAGATCTTCTGAAACATATAATAATTCATTGTACTTTATCATTTCTTGACTATTCAATGTTCAAGCTTCGACATCACTCTTTCATATACTCGTCGTTTCATCTGCTTTTAATCTCACAGCAAATTCATCTTCTTGCTGTAAAATCTTGATGAGCTTGATTATGAATTTACTACTGAAGTTGTATATTGTTTCATGAATTGTCAATACTTTGACAATTGCATGTGAAACGAGTTGTTTGCAATCAACAGTTTTAGCAACAGAATTAAGCTGTTTCTCAGCTACGTTGTGATCTCTATGAGTCAACGTTTCAACGTCTGTGCTTCTTGAAGTTGTTGATTTGAATTGAAAGATTCTATCTTTTAAGAAATGTACTTCATTTAAATGCGTTTCTCGCACTGTTAAAATCATGATCTTCAGCAGCATACTTCTGACATGTACTGCTGAACACGTACTTGTGTTTTCATTAACATTGTAAACAGACATCTTTTTGACTTCATTAATTACTCATGTACAGTAGATTTCATCTTGCGATCTGCTTTCAACATGTTTCGCTGAATATCTTTGTTCATTGACACTGTGAACGAACGTCTTCTCGACATCATTAATCACTCATGTTCATCAGTGAGTTTCATCTTGCAGTCTGCTCTTGACATGTTCTGCTGAATATCTGTTCATATTTATACTGTGAACGAACATCTTCTCGACATCGTTAATCACTTGTATACAGTATAGTTCTTTGATCGCTACAAATATAAAGCTATTTAAGCTTTCTATTCTAGTCAGCTTTCGCTGCAGAGTGAGTAGCAAATGATTCGCAAAGATGTTCTCACTCTTATAGTCAGATCATCTTGATAATGCATTGATCAAGTTTGTCTTCTCTGATCTATGTGCTATTTCAAAGTTGCAGATCAACAATCTCATGATTCATTTGACTTGTCTTTTGTTTAGCTCTTGAACATTCATAAAACTCTTCAGATTATTATGATCAGTCAGAACTTTGACAGTATGATAATTGTCTTTCACATAGTGTTGTCAGTGTTTAAACATCGCTACTATGATTAAAAGCTTCTGATCATATGTTTCATAGTTTCTTTCAATGTCTATCATTATTCTGAATCAGAATGCAATTGAATGTCATTGATCTTCGTCATCTGACTGAGACAAAATACTCGCGACTGCATAATTGAACACATTGATCTCGATGTGTATATGTCGCTCTGAGTCAAAGTGTCTTAGTATAAACGTTCTCATAAAGACGTCGCGAAGCTGATTAAAAGCTTGTTTCGCTTCGCTTGATCATATGAATGAGCTCATTTTTACATCTTTTACACTATCTCTCAGCAGTTCTGTTAAAGACTTTGCTACATCGACCATTTGACGAAACCAGCTAAAACTGACTACAAGCTCATCAAGCTAGCATCAGTCAAAAATATCTGTTTAGTCGAGCTTCTAGCTCACAAGCTCTAATAATCACTCATCAACAACTAATAGCTAGCTACAAGCGCTTGTATCTTTTGATGACAGTTATTTGCTCAAAAGACATCAATTGCTCAAAAGATATAATGCGCAATACATGTTCACTTTTCGTACGTTTCTACATTCAAGGTTCGTATGTAATCAAATAAATCATTTGATGAATTGATTATTTAAGTAGCTATTTAACCATCTATTTAAACATGAAGGATGCTTGGTAGGGAACCATGTAGAAAGTCATGAAGAATGCTTGATAGAGAAACATGAAGGGTGCTTGGTAGGGAAACATGAAGGGCGCTTGATAGGGAAACATGAAGGGCGCTTGGTAGGGTGCTTGGTAAGGAAACATGAAGGGTGCTTAGTAAGGAAACATGAAGGGCGCTTGGTAGGGAAACATGAAGGGCGCTTGGTAGGGAAACATGAAGGGCGCTTGGTAGAATGCTTGGTAGGGAAACATGGAGGGCGCTTGGTAGGGAAACATGAAGAGCGCTTGGTAGGGAAACATGGAGGGCGCTTGGTAGGGTGCTTGGTAGGAAAACATGAAGGGCGCTTGGTAGGGAAACATGAAGGGCGCTTGGTAGGGAAACATGAAGGGCGCTTGGTAGGGAAACATGAAGGGCGCTTGGTAGGGAAACATGAAGGGCGCTTGATAGGGAAACATGAAGGGTGCTTGATAGAAAGCCATGTAGAAAGCCATGTAGAAAGTCATGTAGAAAGCATTGTTTGACTCGTGTTATGCGCTCGATCGACGCGTATTTTGAAGCATGTAGAATGTTTGATAGAGCGTTTGATAGAAAGCTCAGTCGATAGCTCAATAGATAGCTCAGTAGAAAGATTGATAGAAAGATTGATAGAAAGATTGATAGAAAGATTGATAGAAAGATCAGTAGAAAGATCGATCGAAAGATCAGTAGAAAGCTCACTAGATGACTCAATCGAAAGATCAGTAGAAAGATCGATCGAAAGATCAGTAGAAAGCTCAGTGAAAAGCTCAGTAGAAAGTATTGTTTAAAGCACTGTTTGACTCATGTTATGCACTTGATCGACACGTCTTTTGAAGCATGTTTTGAAGCGAGTAGACTGACTAGTAGACAAATGAGTAGATAGCTGAGTTGATAGCTGAGTTGATAGCTGAACATGTTGATATTTTGATTGTTGTTGTTCTAGAAAGTAGAAACTATGAAGGGAAAAAGAAGATGAAAACTTCAAACTTTCTAGCGTCAGTTCTATAAAGCTCGAAGCGAAGATTATCGAGTAGGTAGCTGAGCATGTAGAATGACGAGTAAATAGAAAGTCATGTAGAAAGCATTGTTTGAAGCACTGTTTGACGTGTTTTATGCGCTCGATCGACGCGTTTGATAGAGAGTAGAATGAAGAGTAGATAGACGAGTAGAATAAAAAGTAGATGAGCGAGTAGATAGACGAGTAGAATGAAGAGTAGATGAGCGAGTAGATAGACGAGTAGAATGAAGAGTAGATGAACGAGTAGATAGACGAGTAGAATGAAGAGTAGATGAGCAAGTAGAATGAAGAGTAGATGAGCGAGTAGATAGATGAGTAGAATGAAGAGTAAATGAGCGAGTAAATAGACGAGTAGAATGAAGAGTAGATGAGCGAGTAGATAGATGAGTAGAATGAAGAGTAGTGTTAAATCAGCTAAATCAGCTTGTAGCTGATCTATGTAGCATGTAAGCTAATCAACGATGCAAACTCAGCTGACAGCTAGCTTGTAGCAAACGTCTCATCTAGTAGCTAGCATATGCGTCTCGAGCGCATTAATATTGAATGAACCCTGCTCACTAGCTCACAAGCTATCTAAGTTCTTTGTTGAAACGTCGATGTATCTGAAAGTAGTGATGTATAAAACGTTAATAGAAATTGATGAATCTCAGAAAAACTTGTATTTTTCAATACATTTTTGATCTGAATCATGTTTTGATGATGTCTATTCTACTTAGATTCATCGAAACATTCTTTGTGAATACAACAAATTCTAGAAAGTTCACTTTAGTGATGAAGAATGTACACTTCTTCAAGCTAGCATATAGCTTGAACTTTCTTAGTCTCTTCAGAATCTGCTTCATGTGATTTACATGATCAGTCTTCTCTATGAAGAAGATTAAAATGTCATTCAGATAAATAACACAAAAGTCATTTAAAAGCTCTGTCAAGATTTTATTAATATAAGTCTGAAAAATGACAGATGCATTGATCAAATTAAACGACATGATTATATATTCAAAGTGATCATAATGAGTATGAAACGTCATTTTTCACTCATCTTCACGTTGAATTCTGAGATGATGATACGCATTCTTCAGATTAAACTTAATGAACTGCTTGACTTGATTGAATCTGTCTAAAGTTTCACTAATTAAAGACAGTGAGTGACAATTCTTGACAGTGATCTTATTCAGATCTTGATAGTTCATGCATAAGCAAAGACTATCATTCTTTTTGAGAATGAATAGAATAAATGCATCAATTGAGCTGATGAAGTGCTTAATTCATTCTTTCATCAAAACATCATTTAAATACTGTTTCAAAGTCATTAACTCTGTGTTTGACATAGATTGATCATTGAGTCGAGTTTCAAGTTGACATTTTGAACTCAAATCAAGATCAAGTTGAGTTGCTCACATTTTCAACTTGACGTGACTTGACTCGACTGAGAATTGAATCAGTTCAACTCGACTCGTCAAGAACTCAAGCTTGACATCAAGAGAACTAAATATAGAAAATTTTTCGGTTTTTGACTTTTGCATTATCTTTTAATAAAAAGTCATAAAGAAGAACATGAAGATCGTTTGATAGAGAGTCATAAAGAGAAACATGAAGATCATTTGATAAAGAGTCATAAAGAAAAACATGAAGATCATTTGATAGAAAGTCATGATGAGAAACATGAAGAGAAACATGAAGAAAGTCATGACAAGAAACATGAAGAGAAACATGAAGAAAGTCATGACAAGAAACATGAAGAAAAACATGAAGAGAAACATGAAGAGAGTCATGATGAAGAACATGAAGAGAAACATGAAGAGAAACATGAAGAAAGTCATGATGAAGAACATGAAGAAAAAACATGAAGATCATTTGACTTTGATAGAAAGTCATGACGGAAAAACATGATAGAAAGTCATGAAGAGAATCAGAAAGACTGTTCAATCAAGCTATTTACATCTATTTAATATCTTGTTGAATTGAATCAAGTTTTCAAGTCGAGTTATCGAGTCAAGCTTTTCAACTCGACTCAAGTGCTTGAGTTCAACTTCTCAATTCGACTCGACACTTTTTCAAAAAAATTTCAACTTAACTCGACACTTTTCAAGTTGAGTACTTGACTTAAACTCAAGTATTCAACTTGACGCGATCAGTCTAGTTTGATAGATTATACAATGATTCATATGATGACTTTGCAGTGATTTTGATTGCATGATCATGATCTTTATGTAAAGACAGTTTGTTTGCACTTTCTGTTAAGAATACATCTTCGTACTCTTTCAATTCAACGAGTAAAGTCTGCATTTCAAGCGCATTTGTGATATAACTCATCACGTTATTCATTACTTTCACTTGATGTTCAACGATTGACTCTTCAACAATGTTGATCATGACAAAAGCATACATAGTAGACTCATCTTGTAGAACTTTTGTAAAATCTTCTGCGATGAATAACTTGAATGCATGTTCATTCATGTCAAAACGTTATGTTCTTGTGATCATGTTTATTCAAATATGCTTGAATTGCATACTTGACATACTCAAAATCAAGAAAGATTCTTTCTTGTCAATAGCATAAAAGATACTTATGTCTTTTTTCTTTATGTCTCAGCTGTCTCTCAGTCGATAACACATTTTATAGACGTCATAATAATAGACACTCTGATTGTTCATTCAGATAGATCTTGAAAGATCAATGTTCAGCAATGACATATCTTGCTTGATGATGAAACGTTGACTAATCACGTTTATCTTGATGTCAATATTCATGTAAATCTTTGTTTCTGTCTTCTGATCTTTCTGAATTACATGCTCTTTATATATAAAAGTCTTTACAAAGAGAATTTCTTGTTTTTTTCTCGATGATTTGAAGTGTTCATTAAGAGCTTGTCTTTTCTTGAAATCTTGAAATGACTCATATGCAACATTGAATCAATGAATACTCAATTTGCATCAGATTCTTTTGATTTATTCTTGATCTTTTTGTCTTTACAATTAATAAAGTAATGATTCTTTTAATTGCACATATAGCACGTTATGTTGAACAAATTCTTGTTATAACATGATGAAGCATATGAACTTGTCTTTAATGAAGAGTTAAGTCTAGTTGATTGATGAGATTTCTTTTGCTTTGAATGAGTTTTCTTGTTAACTTTATCTCAATCATGCAAGTTCTCATCTTGAAGTCATTTCAACGACAAAACATGTTCTTTTCGCAGATTTGTTTTCAATCAAGCGACAAGATCAATTAACGCATCTCATGTGATAAAAATTGACTGCACATTAGTAATGATCATGCGCAGCTCAGATCTCAACTTGATGAATAAATGAGCTCACTTATGCTCATCATTATACAACGAAAGTTGATGTTTCAGAATGCTCAAATTAGCTGCAAACGTTCATATCATCTGATCTGAACGTTGTAATGCGTTCGCGTACTGCTGAGTCATGTCTATGTCTCGATTCATTGAATCTTCAATTAAATTCAGAAGAAAGTCAATAAAACTGAATCACATCTGCTAAGCTGCAGACATAGTCTCTTCATGATTGAATCAAAGTTTCTTTGATTCATTCTTCAGATAAATTATGCAGTAATAATAATAATAAATTCATACACTCTTGTAACATTGATTAGATTGACTCATGAGAAACTCTATGCTATTTATATCGAGTGAACAAAACTCTTTGAGATAGAAAATCACTTGCAGTCTACACGACTGCTTCACGCAGTCAAAATAGTGAGTTTTGAAACTATGTATCAAATTTGTTCGCGTTGATTGCATGTTAAAGAACGAATGTTCTAGTCATTCTAAATTGCTTCAAGAGCTTCATTTTCATCATCATCTTCGCTACTGCTCTGAGATTCTTCATGATGATGATGATTATTTGATAATTCAAGAAGTCAGCATCTTGTAGCATTCTTGATCACAGATGCAATCAGTTCAAGCAATGCATGAATACATGCTTTGTCATCTGATGACTTTATTTGCAGTTGCATCACGAGTTATTCATGTCTGAAACATTTCTAGAGTGCAGATAAGCATTCAGATCTATGCGTTCAATTCTGATGTACATTGCAAGAATGCTTTCTGCTTTCTGAAGATCATCACGCATCTTTATCATCTTATTGCTCAGATGCAATCTTTGTGCTGAGATTGCATTAACATCTGCGACACGTTCTCTGTACTTTTCTCATTGTTAATTTCATTGATCTTTGTGATACTGTGTTATTGCGATGCTATCACTTGTTGAAATCATTGTGAAGAAGAAAGTGCATCATCTGTGTCTCAACTGTATCTTTGCATCTTCTTGAATGAAGACATTCAGAAGTACTATTTTCTTGATGATGAGTGAGTGAGAAAGAACGCGATTAACTCTCGTCAAATGAGCGCATATTAATTTGCATGCTTGTCTGATCTCTTGCGTTTGATCGTTGATTCAACTGTGTAACGTGATTTTATTCTGTAACATGTTCAGATGAACATGTAGCAAACTCATGTATGTTTCTGTCTTTAAAGTTTTGATGTTTACTCTTTTGAATGCTTCTGCTACGTGATGCAGAGTCTGATTCTGAAGTATTTCTAGTTTGCATTTTTTGCTCGACAATTCATCTTTCTTGTCACGCTGATGTCAAACTAACGCTTTGAATGCAATTTCTGATCTCACTACTGCTGAGTATAATTGTCTTGCTTTTGTGAAGATAGCTTCTCATGTGAAGACTTTAAGATGACTAAGTGTCAGCATTCTTGTGACGTGATTCATCTCTATTTGTTGAAAATGCGCATCTCATTGCAGTTTCGTGTTCAGTTGCATCTTTAGAATTCATATGTCTGATTTTGATTTGATAACTGAGCTTTCTATTTATATGCTAATCATCATGTCAAATCTTTTCAATTTTCTATTGAAATGCATGAACTCATACTTTTCTGATGCAAACGTTGCGTCATGAGTGCAAGCTCATTTCGCGCAGACGTCGTGTGCTTTGCTCAATATTTTGCAGATTTCTTCAGTGAATTTGTCGTAGACTAGAATGTTAATATCATTTACGAAGTCAAGCACTTCGATTTTAATTCTCAATGCTTCGCATTTTTCAATTAGACTTGCGTTGAAGAATAGAAAGAAAATCGATGAAATGAAAGATTTCTGCGATATGTCTGCGTTTATCTCGCGCATGTCACTCATTTATTCATCAAATATTAGCGACATTTCTTGATTCTTTAGAAAGTTTCGTGTTCATTCAATTATGTAGCTTGATGTTCTTTTCATTTTCAGCGTATGCAGAAGACTGACGTGTGAGACTTGATTGAACGTTTTGATGATGTCTAAACTTAGCATGAAGATCACATATTTGATTTCACAGTCTCACATTGTGTGAACTTGATCTATTAATAGATTTAACGTCAAGATCATGAATTGCTTGCGTTTCGCTCTCATTTGAGCATTTGATAGCATGCAATGAGTCTCGACTATGTCATTCAATCTTTTAATCATGATCGACTTCAGCGCTTTGCTCATGATATCAAGCAAAGCAATGAGTCGATACATCTTTGAATCAATATAATCACTTTTCTTTGATTTACATAATATTATTGTTTGAGTCTTTTTGAACTGCTTCAAATGATACTTGTGTGTTATGCATGCATTGAATAAACTCATCAATACTGAGATCAGTTCTGCAAAACTTGCTTGAAGTGCTCTGTTTGAAATATCTGAAGTGCTTGATGCTTTGTCTGCTTTTACTCATTTGATTATTTGCTTCACTTTATCTTCTGTGATGCGTGAATTGAATGAGACTGTTAGAGATATGAATGATTCTGCGATGTCGCTGACATTCGCTTGAGAAGATGAGAGAAAGAACTTTTCTCGCAGTATCTCGATTTTTTTCTCGAATGTCGTTGTCATATGATTGATATCGCTTCACTTCAATAATAAAAACTGAGAAAGCTTTTTAGATAGCTGACTTTCGATTCTAGCTCATTTTGCAAAGCATCATATCGATTTGAGTGCTTTGCTCAGCTCATGCATTTGTGTTCTGAAGTGTGTGCATTTCATTTGTTGAATGATCTTGTTTTTATGATCGTTGTGCTTCAAATATTCATTTCACGCTTCTAATGTATCTTGCATTTTTCATATGATTCGCAGTCGTCTTGATTTCATTACTACTTCAAAGCAGCTTTGATTTCAAAAGTCTCTTGCTTAATTTGATGACTTTGTCAAGAAGATAGATTTCTCGATGATCTTCTGTAGCACTCTGATAATTTTGCACACTCTGTCATTCATCATAGTCTTGTCATCTAAAGAGCATTTCAAAGATAAATGTATTTGCAAATAAGCACTCAATGCTTCTGTATTCATTTTCTTTCAAAGTCATCAAGTCAAGAGTTGCACTGAGATTGTTTGTAAACATAGCTCTGTGATGATCGAAAGATGATTCAATCTCTGATGCAGATCAATTTGTATCTTGCACTTGCATGTCATGAACTGTATTTTCTCGCTGCTAAAGACTAGATCAATCATCATAAATTGATTGTGAGCTTCGCGAGTAATAGTGTTTGATTTCAGTAATAATTTCAATCTTGTGTTTGTAATGATGTTTAGTAGAGTATCAATCATCGTATGATGAGTGAAGCATCTTCATCTCTCTCAGTGAAAATGATGTAGATTGAAATCTTCTATGATCAGTTGTTCACAATCATTCTTGAATAGTTCATTCAAACGAGAAATGATTGAAAATCTCTCTGTAAATGTAGTAAACAGTGAGCATGAGTTGTAAACATTTAGAAGTCTTAGCATCTGCGTTTTGTTGTCTGTGTTGCGAGTTAATATTCTGATTGAGCAAATGTCTGATTCAGCTGTTTCTACTATTCATTGATTGAATCTTAAATGTTTGTTAATGTATATGCATGTTCTTGATTGAGATGACGAGTTTTTCACTAGATGAAAGAAGTTGTGTGCTGAGCTAAATGACTGCAAGTCGTTGTTGTTGCAATCTTGCTTCTGTATAACTACTATGTCGAATTCGCGAACTTCTTTGTCAATTAGAAATGATTCTTGAATTCTTAATGATTTTCTGATGTTATATTGTAGAATTCGTAAAAAAGACTGTTTTATCATAGAGTTATTCATAGTTGTTGTTGACTTTGCAATGAAAAGACTCTTTGTATGCTTTTGATCATCAACGATCTTTCTCACTTTCTGATTGAACGTTTCTGAATCTGCTCAGATGTCGTCTCATCTGAGTCACTACTCACGCAAGAGAAAAGATTGATTCATCTCTTCTTGATCTCTACTATTTGTTAAGCTGATTCATCAGTGATTCAACTGCATGTTTTCAGCATGACTGTTGCTGAGCTCAAGAAATTCATTGAATTTAAAGAATTCGTTGAATCTAAAGAGTTCGTTGAATCTAAAGAGTTCAGAAACAGCGAGAAGAATGTGTGATTGTATTTAAACATTTCACAGTATCTGAATGATTTGTTTTTATAGATTTTGAACGCTTGTTTCATCTGCTGTTGTTACTTGAGACAGATGCGTCTTCAGAATTCGTAATTTTCGTTGCAATTGACGCAACATCTTCTATTTGAAGATATCACACACTTCTCTATGTGATGCTTGTCTGCGCATTTTTCGCAGCGCTGATTCTTTCTGCAGATCTTAATCATGTAATCAAATTCATGACATCTGAAGCACTGTGTGATGCAACAGTTCTTTTCAAATAGCTTGCATGCACATTCTTGATACAAGTTCAGCATGCTCATGTTCATTAATTGATTCATCATTGCTTCGATTGCAATCTCTACGATGAGTAATGAATGAGTCTTTTCGCTATCTGCTATCTTCTTGAGTCAGACTATTCTTAGAACTTTCAGATCTTCATGAAATCTCACGTTATTTTTTTATCAATCTTTCAATGATTTTTTTCTGATTGTTCATGTCTATTATAATGCATACTTCATGTGTCAACATTGCAAAGATTCGATGTGTTACATGTGTTGAACTTGCAATTTCTTTTGCTTACATCTGAATCTTCTTCAGATTTGCTCAAGCATCTAAGCTAACTGCATGAAGAGAAATGTCATTGCTGTTCAGCTTGCAAAGTGACACAATTAAATTTTTTTGATCTGTTGACACGTTTGTGATTCTTTGTAGAATCTGTTCAATCGACTTCTTCTGTATCTCTTCTATTTCTCTTTTGTTCATTATCTTAATCATGACTTCTCATTTCTTGCAAAGCGACGATGAATCATCTTTGAAATGTTGCTTTCTCGTCGCTATTTCTTCTCTTGTCACGTTCACTCATGACGTGATTTTCGTTAAAAGACGTGTGTTTTTCTGTATATGCAACTGCTTGTTAAGCAGTTGAATTGATGTCTTCAGTTTCTATACATTCTTCGCGATGAACGCGTTCTGATTCGCGTGATGTTTTTCTTTTAAGTCGAGTCGAAGACATCAAATCAACTTCAATGCTATCTCTTTTCATGAATGATCTTTGCTCTTCTCTTTCTCTAACATTGATATCTTTATTAATAAATCAATAATGTTAGCAATGTTCTCTTCATCATCACGTGAGCGTTTCGATCTTGCATCTTTGTTTTCTTGTGATGAATCAACGTCGCTCGCAATCATCTTCAAATCAGCATTGCTGCAATTCATGCAATTCATCGTCGTTCAATCATCTTCTAGATTCACTCTGTCTTGTTTGTAATACTCTTTTTCAAAATTTGTGATGCATGCGTTGTGATTGTTTTGTCAGAGAAATTGAATATAACATGATTGATTAATCAATTATCAATTAAACATTGTTAAGAAATTAATATTTTATTGATTAAGAAGCATTTTCATGATATGTTTGATATTTTCACTGTACTTCATTGAACTTTTGTTCAGCAGAAAAAATGCAACAATCTCTGTTTATATATAATTGCAGATATTTGATTTATATTTGATAAAAACTCATAAATTTTAAAAATGTGTTACATGTGATACTTATTGCAGAAATCATTCAATAATGAACTTTGTAAAAACTTGATTATTAATGAATTAATAATTTCAAATTAATATAATATTTAATTTAATTTAATTTGATTTGATTTGAATTCATACATTCTTGTAACATTGATTTAAGTTTGACTTATGAGAGAAACTATGCTATGTGTATTGAATGAACAAAACTCTCTGAGAAAGAAAATTGCTCATCGACTACATGATGACTTTACGTCGTTGAAACAGTAAGATTGACACTATATTATCAGTAATGAATCTATAGCTTTTATTCAGCACGTGACGCTTGAGTAAACTCTTAATGAGAGTGTCTGTGCTGTTTGATTATGACGGATCGTCTTTGCTCTACTCTTCATTGATGATATTCTATACAACGATGCTTTGATCTTCAATCTTCAATCGTGAAGTCAATTTCGTTGCACTCATGATGCTCATGATTGTAGTATCAAAAACTGCGTTCTCTTGCTTAATGATTGTCATTCATTGAGCAGAGAAATATGTGATGAAAGAGAGATGTGCATGATGAGAAGATAAAGTGTGATTGTATTGAATAATTCTTTTCTTCTCTTGATTTGACTTGTGTCACGTAGACGTTGAATAGATTATTAGTATAAACATGCGATTGCAATTGTTCAATGTTTGACTCTGATTAATAAAAGAGAATGCGTTCTGATCGCTCTCTTATGCTCTTAATTTTTCACATAGATAGATGTATGATCTGATGTTAAGTAAAGAAGATGAGTTTAAGTTCTTTCAGTATATCAGCATGATCAACAAGTCATTACTTCTTCGAGCACATGTAGTCTCAATTCTCAGACTCATCATTTGAAATCACTATTCTATCTGATATCTTTTCATCAATTACTTAATGACACTGTCGATGTGATGAAGATGTTTCAGTATATTGACGTGATCAACGAGTCATCACTTCTTCAATCACTTGCAGTCACAACTCTCAGACTATGCATCTGAGTTGTTTAATCACTAGCAGTATCTTTTCATCTTTTACTGACATCGATATGTCATTAATCTTTCTCGTAGATTGATTGTGATTGTTAGAAGAAATGTTGTTGCATGAGTGAAAACTCTGCATGATGACTTTTCTGATCATGCAACGTTCTAACATCATTCAAACTGCATTGAATTGAAATCTCTTGACTCTTCTGACTTCTATTTGAACATAGAATAGAATCAAAAGATTCGTAGTCAACATCATGTACAGATGAATCTCATTGTCAGTAAATTAATATAATATTATTCAATGATTAATATTTGAATAACAAAGCTGATAACAAGATTCATCTATATGTAATGTTGACTATGAATCTTTTGATTCTATTCTATGTTCGAATAAAAGTTAAAAGAGTCAAGAAATCTCAATTCGACGCAGTTTGAATGATGTTAAAACGTTATGTGATCAGAAAAGTCATCATGCAGAGTTTTCACTCATGCAACAACATTTCTTCTAACAATCACAATCAATCTACGAGAAAGATTAATGACATGTTGATGTCAGTAAGAAATGAAAAGATATTACTAGTGATTAAACAACTCAGATGAAGAGTCTGAGAGTTGTGATTACAAGTGATTAAAGAATTTGCAACTTGTTGACTGCGTTGATATCAAAACATCTTCATTACATTAACAATGTCGTTGAGTAATTGATGAAAAAATATCAGATAGAATAGTCATTTCAAGTATTGAAAATCATGATTACAATGCTTGAAGAAGTAATGACTTGTTGATCACGCTGATATACTGAAAAAACTTGAACTCATCTTCTTTACTTGATGTCAAGTCATTTATCTATCTATGTGAAAAATTGAAAGCTCAAGAAAATAATCAGAATGCATTTTCTTTCATTGATCAGAGTCAAAACATCAAACAATTGTGATTGCACATTTATACTAACAATTCATTCAACGTCTACATGACATAAGTTAAATCAAGAGAAGAAAAGAGTTACTCAATACAATCATACTTTATCTTTTCATCATGTACATCTTTCTTTCATCACATATTTCTCTGCTCAATGAATGATAATCATTGAGTAAGAGAACACAGCTTTATATATGTTACAATCACAAGCATCATGAATGCAAAGAAAACATCTTTCATCTTTGAATCAAGAATTGAATCAAAACATCGTTGTATAAAATATCGTCAATGAAGAGTAAAGCAAAGATGATGCATCATAATCAAACAGCACAGACATTCTCATCAAGAGTTTACTCAAGCATCATGCGCTGAATAAAAGCTATAGATTCATTACTGATAATATAGTGTCAATCTTACTGTTTCAACGACGTAAAGTCATCATGTAGTCGATGAGCAATTTTCTTTCTCAGAGAGTTTTGTTCATTTAATACACATAGCATAAAATTTCTCATGAGTCGAGTCTAAATCAATGTCACAAGAGTGTATGAATTACAATTACAATCACAATCAATATCATATTAATAATAGAATAATAAATTATTAATTATCACAATGTTTTCTTCAAGTATCTTATTGTTCAACAATATGACAAGTGTTAAAATGAATATCAAACATTTGTATATTATTGAATCAATCTTTAAGAAAATCAATATCAATGTTCTGAATGTTCATAAAAAACTGATAATAATGTTTTTGAAAGTTGTTTTGAATTGCATTTGAACATTCAATGAAATGATAAGTGACTTCAGCAATATTCTAATCAGTCAATAAATAATTAATGATTAATATTTGATTGAAAAATTATTAATACATACTTTTTGATTGCTTTCTTTTAACACAGATGAACATATATCTTCATAATCTTTGCATGATGTTTGCAATTGAAATTATTTCATTGCAGCGAGATAATATCTGATAAATATTAGTCAATGATCAATAAATTACTAATAAATCATTAATAAGAGATTAATAATACTCATTTGAATTTTTTCTTTGATGAATTTCTAAAGAAAAATCAAGTTCGCGAAGTCTTTTGATTTGTTCTCAATCATCAATGATTAATTTTTCATGATGCAATTTTGCAATATTTAAATGTAAATAATCATAAATTTTAACATCAGAATAAATATATTAATAATGATTGCAATTTGTATTGTTTAAAAACAATGATCAAGTAATCTTTGATAATTGTTTTTGAGATTAACAACGAGATTCATCTGTACATGATGTCGACTACGAATCTTTTGATTCTATTCTATGTTTGAATAGAAGTCAGAAGAGTCAAGAGATCTTAATTCAACGCAGTTTGAACGATGTTAGAACGTTGCGTGATCAGAAAAGTCATCATGCAGAGTTTTCACTCATGCGACAACATTCTCTCTAACAGTCACAATTAATTTACGAAGAAGATTAATGACATGTCGATGTCAGTAAGAGATGAAAAGATACTACTAGTGAAAAAGACAACTCAGATGAAGAGTCTGCGAGTTATGACTACAAGTGATCAAAGAATTTGCAACTCATTGACTGCATCGATATTGAAACATCTTCATCACATTGACAGTATCATCAAGTAATTGATGAAAGAATATCAGATAGAATAGTCGTTTCAAGTATTGAGAGTTGTGATTACAATGTTCAAAGAAGTAATGACTTGTTGATCATGCTGATATACTAAGAGAACTTGAACTCATCTTCTTTACTTGACGTCAAGTCATTCATCTATCTACGTGAAAAATCGAGAGCTCAAGAGAATGATTAAAACACATTCTTTTTCATTGATCAGAGTCAAACATTGAACGATTGTGATTGCACGTCTATACTAACAATTTATTCAACGTTTATGTGACATAAGTCAAATCAAGAGAAGAAAAGAGTTACTCAGTACAATCACACTCTATCTTCTCATTATATGCATCTCTCTTTCATTACATATTTCTCTGCTCAATGAATGATAATCATTGAGTAAGAGAACATAACTTTATGTACGTTACAATCATGAACATCACGAATGCAAAGAAAACATCTTTCATCTTCAAATTGAAAATCGAATCGAAACATCATTGTATAGAATATCATCAATGAAGAGCAGAGCAAAAACGATGCATCATAGTTAAACAGCACAGATACTTTCATCAAGAGTTTACTTGAGTATCACACGTTAAATAGAAGCTATAGATTCATTACTGATAATATAGTGTCAATCTTATTGTTTCAACGACGTGAAGTCATCATGTAGTCGATGAGTGATTTTCTCTTTCAAAGAGTTTTGTTCATTTGATACATATAACATAGTTTTTTTCATGAGTTGAATTTAAATCAATGTCACAAGAATGTATGAATTACAATTACAATTACAATTACAATTACAATAATTGTTTTTGAGTTGATGAATATTGAATCTGAAAACATTAATAATATATCAGTTAATTATTAATTAAATATTAATTGCAGATTAATCATTAATTGACATTCATTTTTGAGCATTATGTTCAATGCTTTATAAGTAGAAAGTGTCAGAGACTGAGTTAAACTAGAAATATTTTCAATATAAAAGATTGATATTATTATCACTTTGATAAAATCTAAATACAAGACAATACATCAAATAATGTACAAGATGAAAGACAAAGAGCAAAAGAAAAGAATGAAAGCTTAACTTTTATATACATGAATTAAGCAGAATCAAAACTAAACAATAGTTTTATTGATTTAAAATTACAGAAGTTCATGCACATAATTAAAATAATCAAAACAAAATTGCTGAAATTAAATTAAGATGATGATGATTAAATTAATGACTTGATTCATTGAATTGCAAAACAAATTCAATGAATTGAAATTATTTAAAATATTAATAATTTATGTTTTAAATTAAGTTGATGATCTGACATCATGACAGTAACTCTTCTCTTCAAGACTGAGCTTCTGCAAAATGATAAAAAGAAACAAGATAAAATGAGAAAGAATTGAAGATGAAGATTAAAATGAAACAAAAATTGATGTAAATGCATTTTAATATGATGAAGCACAGATGAAACTGAAATAAATCTGAGTCACATCTGAATCAAATTTAAGTAAGATGTCTGAGTCAGATTTTAACAAGATCTGAAAGATGAAACAAGATGAAATATATTTTAATGTGATGATGCACAGCAAAATTGAAACACATTTAAATCACATTTGAATCAGATTTAAACAAGATCTGAGTCAGATTTGAGTAAGAAAAATATGAAATGCAGTTTAATATTATGATGTACATCGAGACTAAAATACATCTGAATCACATTTAAGTCAAATTTAAACAAAATGTCTGAGTCAAATTTAAACAAGATCTGAGTCAGATCTGAGCTGAATTAAAATGATGAAGATTGAATTTAAAGTTCTTGACAGTAACATGAAAATATTACATACAATAGTACATGTAATTTCTTGATGACAGAGTTAACAAGATGATATTCATTAAACACTTGTTCACAATTATTCAGAAGATAAAAAGACTTTCAAGTAAAAAAATGATCTTTTCAATTAATGTAATACTTGAGCAGAAGTGAATTATAACATTTATCATGCTTGAAGTTTAATATGCTGTTTACATATTAAAATCTTTCATTATTTTTAATGATAATGAGTTTTTGAAGTTTCTGATGTTGATTTGAAAGAAAGTCACTGATAATATGACTTAAAAGAATGACATAAAAAATTAAATGAATCTTCATGAATGCTGAAAGATTTAACTTAATGATCAGAAAATTATTCTTGAAAACACGCTTAATTTTGAAGAGATTAACATTATGATCATTTAACTTGACAGTGAAATGAGTGATGTTGAGATTGCAAACATTCAGTCAGACTTCATCTTCGATGAAGTATTTAAAACAAGAACGACAAAAAAGATTAACATTGAATTCATAAATAATCTGAGCTATAAACATTTGATCATGTAAATGCTCAGTTAATTTCTTCATCTTCTTGATGAACTTTTTGACATTGATTAACTTGTTTCAAGCTTGAAACATAAGATTCTCAAGCAAAAATTCAGAAAACTTGAAGTTTAAACATGAGTTTTGATTCAAATTGATCAAGAAGAATGATGTTAAAGTGATTAATGATGATGTGTTATTGATGATGAATTTAACTTCAGAAAGTCATTTAGCTCAGTCATTCTGCATGTAGTTGATGAAGATTCAAAGATAATACTTCATGACAGCATTGATTCTTTTGATTTAATCATCAATCTCAAAGTGATATATTATTGATAACTTAACATTTATCTTCAGCATTTTATACATATGCTTTCAAACATTGAAGATGAATTGTGTATTTCAATCAGACATGAAGAACTTAAGTAAATCATGATGTTTTCAAATGTCATGATGTCAGATCATTAACTCAATTTAGAACATAAATCGTCGATGTTTTAAATAATCTTGATTTATTGAATCTGTTTTGCAGTTTAATGAATCAAGTCATTAATCTAGTCATTATCATTTTAATCTAGTTTCAGCAATTCTGTTTCAATCATCTCAGTCATGTGCATGAATCTTTGCAATCTTAAGTCATAAAACTACTGTCTAGTCTTGATTCTGCTCAATTCATGTATATAAAAGTTGAATTTTCATTCTTTTCTTTTTCTCTTTGTCTTTCATCTTATACATTATCTGATGTATTGTCTTGTATTTAAATTCTATCAAAGTGATAATAATATCAGTCTTTTATATTGATAGTATCTTTAGTCTAGCTCAGTTTCTGACATTATAAAAGATCTACACTTTCTGCAACATTTTCATACATTGAAATCTCGTCTAGTTATTCTTTCGCTCAAATGAAGTCATCTCACAATCTCTTAATTGACGATGAGCGTGCTGTTGAACAGTTCGCTCAAAGTATGATTGAAAATTCAGTCGAGATCTTTCATGTAATGCAAGAGCTTTAAAATCAAGTTTGATAACATGATGTTATCATTTCATTCTCATTCATCATTTTCAGTTCTTCAATTTATATAAAGTTGAATTCTCTGTTTCTTGCAATGATAGTTCAGATTATTGCACAAATCTTGAACAATCAATCTTTTCTTATCATTCATCTCTCTGCAAACTCTGTCGCTGTCTTCATTACTTTTAAATTTGAGAAGCTTTTTGACATATTTGAGTATGAGAATAATAAAAACAATCACAACGCACGCATCACAAATTTTGAAAAAGAGCATTACAAACAAGACAGAGTGAATCTAAAAGATGATTGAATGATGATGAATTGCATGAATCACAGCAATGCTGATTCAAAGATGATTGCGAGCGACGTTGATTTATCACAAGAAAACAAAGATGCAAGATCGAAACACTTACGTGATGATGAAAAGAACGTTGTTAACATTATTGATTTACTAATAAAGATATCAACGTTAGAGAAAGAGAAGAGCAAAGATCATTCATGAAAAGAGATAGCATTGAAGCTGATTCAACGTCTTCAACTCAACTCAGAAGAAAAACATCATGCAAATCAGAATGCGTTCATCGCGAAGAATGTACAGAAATTGAAGATATCAGTTCAACTGCTTAACAAGCAGTTGCATACACAGAAAAACACACGTTTTTCAACGAAAATCACGTCATAAGTAAACATGACAAGAGAAGAAATAACGACGAGAAAGCAACATTTCAGAGATAACTTATCATCGCTTTGCAAAAGATGATAAGTCATGATTAAGATAATGAACAGAAGAGAAATAGAAGAGATACAGAAGAAGTTGATTGAACAGATTCTACAAAGAATTGCAGATGTGTTGACAGATTAAAAAGATTTAATCATGTCACTTTGCAAGCTAAGCAGTGATGACATTTCTCTTCACGCAATTAGCTCAGATGCTCAAGCAAATTTGAAAAAGACTCAGATGTGAGCAAAAGAAATCGCGAGTTTGACATGTGTAGCACGTCGAATCTTCGCAGTGCTGACACATGAAGTATGCATTACAATAGACATGAGCAATCAGAAAAAGATCATTGAAAGACTGATAAAAGATAACGCAAGACTTCATAAAGATCTGAAAGTTCTAAGAATAGTCTGACTTAAGAAGATAGCAGATAGCAAAAAGACTCATTCGTCGCTCATTGTAGAAATTACGATCGAAGTGATAATGAATCAACTAATGAACATGAGCATGCTGAATTCATATCAAGAATGTGCATGCAAGCTATTTGAAAAGAACTGTTACATCACACAGTACTTCAGATGTCACGAATTTGATCATATGATTAAGATCTGCAGAAAGAATCAGCGCTGTGAAAAATGCGCAGACAAGCATCACATAAAGAAGTGTGTGATGTCTTCAAATAAAAGACGTTACGTCAATTGCAATGAAAATGATGAACTCTGAAGATGCATCTGTCTCAAGTGATGACAGCAAATGAAACAAGCGTTCAAAATCTATAGAAATAGATTGTTCAAATACTCTGAAATGTCTAAATACAATTGCACATTCTTCTTGCTGTTTCTGAACTCTTTAGATTCAATGAACTCTTCAGATTCAACGAATTCTTTTGATTCAATGAATTTCTCAAGCTCAGCAACAATCATGCTGAAAACACGCAGTTGAATCGCTGATGAATCAGCTTGACAGATAGTAGAGATCAAGAAGAGACGAGTCAATCTTTTTTCTTGCGTGAGTAGTGACTCAGACGAGACGACATCTGAGCAGATTCAGAAACGTTCAATCAGAAAGTGAGAAAGATCATCGATGATTGAAAGCATACAAAGAGTCTTCTCATCGCAAAGTCAACAACAGCTATGAATAATTCTATGATAAAACAGTCTTTTCTACAAATTCTACAGTATAACATCAGAAAATCATTAAGAATTCAAGAATCATTTCTAATTAACAGAGAAGTTCGCGAATTCGACATAGTAACTATACAGAAGCAAGATCACAACAACAATGACTTGCAGTCATTTAGCTCAGCACACAACTTCTTTCATCTAGTGAAAAACTCATCATTTCAATCAAGAACATGCATATACATTAACAAACATTTAAGATTCGATCAATGAATAGTAGAAACAGCTGAGTCAGACATTTGCTCAATCAGAATATTAACTCATAACACAGATGATAAAACACAAACATTAAGACTTTTAAACATCTACAACTCATGCTCATTGTTTACTACATTCACAGAGAAATCTTCAATCATTTTTCATTTGAATGAATTACTCAAGAATGACTGTGAACAACTGATCATAGAAGATTTCAATCTACATCATTCTCATTGAGAGAGATGAAGATGCTTCACTCGTCATACGATGATTGATACTCTACTAAACATCATTACAAATGCAAGATTGAAATTATTACTGAAATCAAACATTATTACTTGCGAAGCTCACAATCAATTTACGACGATTGATTTAATCTTTAACAGCGAGAAAATACAGTTCATGACACGTAAGTGCGAGATACAAATCAATCTGCATCAGAGATTGAATCATCTTTTGATCATCACAGAACTATGTTTACAAACAATCTCAGTGCAATTCTCGACTTGATGACTTTGAAAGAAAATGAATACAGAAGCATTGAGTGTTTATTTGCAAATACATCTATCTTTGAAACACTTTCTAGACGACAAAACTATGATGAATGACAGAGTGTGTAAGATTATCAGAGTGCTACAGAAGATCATTGAAAAATCTATCTTCTTGAAAAAATCATCAAATTGAGCAAGAGACTTTTGAAATCAAAGCTGCTTTGAAGTAGTAATGAAATCAAGATTACTGCAAATCATATGAAAAATGCAAGATACATTAAAAGCATGAAATGAATATCTGAAGCACAACGATCATAAAAACAAGATCATTCAACAAATGAAATGCACACACTTCAGAATACAAATGCATGAGTTGAGCGAAGCACTTAAATCAATATGATGCTTTGCAAAATGAACTAGAATCGAAAGTCAGCTATCTAAAAAGCTTTCTCAGTTTTCATCACTGAAGTGAAGCGACATCGATCATATGACAACGACATTCGAGAAAAAAATCAAGATACTGCGAGAAAAGTTCTTTTTCTCATCTTCTCAAGCGAATGTCAACGACATCACAGAATCATTCATATCTCTGACAGTCTCATTCAATTCACGCATCACAGAAGATGAAGTGAAGCAAACAATCAAATGAGTAAAAGTAGACAAAGCGTTGAGCACTTCAGATATTTCAAACAGAGCGCTTCAAGTGAGTCTTGCAGAACTGATCTCAGTATTGACGAGTTTATTCAATGCATGCATAATACATAAGTATCATTCGAAGCAGTTCAAAAAGACTCAGACAATAATACTATACAAATCAAAGAAAAGCAATTATATTGATTCAAAGATGTATCAACTCATTGCTTTATTCAATATCATGAGCAAAGCGTTGAAGTTGATCATGATCAAAAGACTGAGTGATATAATCGAGACTCATTGCATGTTATCAAATGCTCAAATGAGAGCGAGATGCAAATGATTTGTGATCTTGATGTTAAATTTACTAATAGATCAAGTTCACACAGTGTGAAACTGTGAAATCAAATATGTGATCTTCATGCTAAGCTTAAACATCATCAAAGCGTTTAATCAAGTCTCACACGTTAGACTTCTGCATATGCTGAAAATGAAAAGAACATCAAGCTACATAATCAAATGAACACGTAGCTTTCTAAAGAATCAAGAGACGTCGTTAATATTTGATGAATAAATGAGTGACATGCGCGAGATAAACGCAGACATATCGCAAAAGTCTTTCATTTCATCGATTCTCTTTCTATTCTTCAATGCAAGTTTAATCAAAAAATGCGAAGCATTGAAAATTAAAATTGAAGTGCTTGACTTCGTAAATGATATTAACATTCTAGTCTATGACAGATTCACTGAAGAAATTTGCAGAACACTGAGCAAAATACACAACGTCTGCGCGAAATGAGCTTGCACTCATGACGCAACGTTCGCATCAGAAAAGTATGAGCTCATGCATTTCACTAGAAAATCGAAGAAATTCAACATGATGATTAACATACAAATAGAAAGCTCAATTATTAAATTGAAATCAGACGTACAAGTTCTAAAGATGCAACTGAACATGAAACTGCAATGAAACGCGCATCTTTGATAAATAAAGATGAATCACGTCACAAGAATGCTGACACTTAGTTATCTTGAAGTTTTTACATGAGAAGTTATTTTCACAAAAGTGAGATAAGTATACTCAGCAGTAGTGAGATCAGAAATCACATTTGAAGCGTCAGTTTGACATCAACACAACAAGAAAGATGAATTGTTGAGCAAAAAATGCAGACTAGAAACACTTCAGAATCAGACTCTGTGTCACGTAGCAAAAGTATTCAAAAGAATAAACATCAAAACTTTGGAGACAGAAACATACATGAGTTCACTACATGTTCATCTGAACATGCTACAGAACAAGATCATGCTACACAATCAAGTCAATGATTGAACGCAAGAGATCAGACAAGCATGCAAACTAATATGCGCTCGTTTGACAAAAGTTAATCGCGTCATTTCTCGCTTACTCGTCATCAAGAAAATAGTACTTCTGAATGTCTTCATTCAAGAAGATGCAAAGATACAGTCGAGATGCAGACAATGCACTTTCTTCTTCACAATGATTTCAACAAGCAATAGCATTGCAATAACACAGTATCACAAAGATCAATGAAATCAATGATGAAAAAAGTACAGAGAACGCGTTGCAAACATCAATGCAATTTCAGCACAAAGATTGCATCTGAGTAATAAGATGATAAAGATGCGTGATGATTTTCAGAAAGCAGAAAGCATTCTCACAATGCACATCAGAATCAAACGCATAGATCTGAATGTTTATCTGCACTTTAGAAACGTTTCAGACATGAATAGCTTGCGATGTGACTGCGAATGAAGTCATCAGATGACGAAGCATGTATTCATGCATTGTTCAAACTGATCACATCTGCGATCAAGAATGCTACAAGATGCTGACTTCTTGAACTATCAAATAATCATCGTTATCACAAAGAATCTCAAAGCAGTAGCGAAGATGATGATGAAAACAAAGCTCTTGAAGCAATTTAAAGTGATTAAAACACTCGTTCTTTAACATGTGATCAACATGAACAAATTTGATACATAGTTTCAAAACTCACTGTTTCAACTGCGTGAAGCAGTCATGTAAACTGCGAGTGATTTTCTATTTCAGAGAGTTTTGTTCACTTGATACAGATAGCATAGAGTTTCTCATGAATTAATTTAATCGATATCACAAAAGTGTATGAATTTATTATTATTATTATTATTATTATTATTATTATATTTAAGTATGAGAGAAACAAAGATTGATTGAATGCATGAAAGCAGAGTCTGATACAGCGCATGAACGTGAACAACAATCATTATTTCTCTCATCAAGTTAAGATTGTCTATGTCAAGTCACGACTCATTATAGATAAGAAGACTCACAATCTAATGAATTTATATCGAGTCAATGATCTTTGTCTCATTTTCATCTTTGCAGATTGATGACATAAGTTGCATCATTGCTGTAACAACTCTTTCAAGACAAAAGATGCTCATTTATATCTTTATGAAACTCTGAAGTAAGACATGAATAGCTTTGTTGATTAATACAATTTCTTTTATCAAAAGAAAGAATATTCTTTGATGAAAGATTTTTTATTGATTGACTGTCTGAAGCGTAATGTCAATTATTTCACTTAAGTCATCATCTTCTTCTGACGAAATCTTGATGAAACTCGATCATTCATCTTTCATTAATGAATTCAAGCATTTTCTGACATTGACAAAGAGTTTCAGCAGTTTAAGCATCATTAATCTCGCTTCGTCTTCATCATTGTCTTGTTCATCAAAGTCAAGAACATCTTTGTATTGACTAATAATTCTTTGAGTTCAAAGATCATCATTTCTGTGACTGTTGTTTCAACAATATCTTCATCTCTTTCTTTCTCATCTTTGAATGAGTCAATGAATCTAAGCTTCGTCATTGTCATTGTTCAAGATAAAACTTTGATTGTTTTTAAGATTAAGAAAATTTGCAACAAGTGAAAGCTGTGCTACTATTGCAAGTTGCAACATTCAAGCAAAATCATTAAAGAATGCTCAAATAAAAAGTTCTTCACTCTGCATATCATGAACATCTACAACAGTGATATCATCAGTATAAATGAAGAAGTCTTGCTGTTCATAAGAAAAGTTAAGTCTTTGAGCTAAGTTACGCTCAGAAATCTGTATACATATCATCTTGTCTACTAGTCTCAATCTTTTCACTTTCACTTCAATCATATAGAAAGTTTTCTGCTAAATTTATCTTGAAACTCTTTGAATTCAATTTGACATTCAAAGATAGTCACATGATAGTATTCTATATTCTACGTCAAGCTTAATCTAAAGTTTTCACTTTCGCTCTGATTGATAATAAAGTCTTTGCTTATGTTTTTATGAATAAATTCTTTGCACAACAACATAATCTTCTCTTGCATCAATTAATTCATTTTCGCAGACTTTAAGAATTTGATGATCAAGTCGCTTTAATTGATGACATTACTCATGTTATCGAAATCATAATGATTCTCGATGAACACATCAAAAGACTATTCTTTTATGTCATTGAATTAAGTCAATATTTCATCATCATGAATCTGTCATGACTTCATCATCACGTCATTGATGTCAATTTTGAGCACAATATTCTCATCTTGTCTTTCTTCTTCTGTCTTAATCATTGTTGCTCATTTCTCGTTAAGATCTATGATCTTAATCAACAAGAAGAAAATTTCATGTTCAAAGTTAACAAAGTAGCTTTCTTTCAATCTTGCTCTCAATTCATTCACAAGAAGTAACTCAGTTTACGAATCATTCACAAGAAGCAATTCAGTTTACAGATCATTCACAAGAAGCAATTCAGCATTCAGTTCACTTGCAAGAAGTAATTTAATCTTTCATTCACTTGAAAGAAGTAACTCAGTTTTCAGTTTGCTTGCAAGAAGCAATTCAGTTTTTTATTCACTTAAAAGAAATAACTCAGTTTTTAGTTTGCTCACAAGAAGTAATTCAGTTCTCAATTCACTTGTAAGAAGTAACTTAGTTTCTCATTTGCTCACAAGAAGCAATATAATTTTTCGTTCATTCACAAGAAACAAATCTCATTCAGTCTTGTTTTTTATCTAAAACAAGAAGCTTTTAATTGTATTTTTTAAGTCATTTAAAAAGAATATTCATTAAAAATCAAATGTCAAAATTCTTTTCTTTTTAAAACTTTTGTTGTCTTTCAAGCAAATTAATTCAATCGATCTTTTATACAACTTAACATAGTCAAATTGAAAGCTCAAAGCTTTGATCATGCTATTCATATCAAAGACATTGAAGTGTTTAACGTCATTCTAAAGAAAATCAATGTCTTTTTGAATCTTGAATCAATCTCGTCTTCTAGTTTAAATTCTAATGAATCAAAATCGCGTCACATGACTTTGACTGTCTGTTCAAAGAACAGCTCAACTCTTGCTCAGTTTTTATTTCATCTTCAAGACAGTACATATGATAAGAATCATTGTTTGAATTTTTATCAAATGAAAAAGAAATTTCATTTGACTGCATTCATGAAAAAAAAACAATCACAACGCATGCATCACAAATTCTGAAAAAGAGCATTACAAACAAGACAGAGTGAATCTAGAAAACGATTGAATGATGATGAATTGCATGAATCGCAGCAGTGCTGATTTGAAGATGATTGCGAGCGACGTTGATTCATCACAAGAAAACAAAGATGCAAGATTGAAACATTTACGTGATGATAAAGAGAATGTTGTTAACATTATTAATTTACTAATAAAGATATCAACGTTAAAGAAAGAGAAGAGCAAAGATCATTCATGAAAAGAGATAGCATTGAAGCTGATTCAACGTCTTCGACTCGATTCAGAAGAAAAACATCATATGAATCAGAATGCATTCATCACGAAGAATGTACAGAAACTGAAGACATCAGTTCAACTGCTTAACAAGCAGTTGCATACACAGAAAAACACACATCTTTCAATGAAAATCACATCATGAACGAACGTGTCAAGAGAAGAAATAGCGACAAGAAAGCAACGTTTCAAAGATGATTCATCATCATTTCGCAAGAAATGAGAAATCATGATTAAGATAATGAACAGAAGAGAAATAAAAGAGATACAGAAGAAGTCAATCAAACAGATTCTACAGATAATCGCAGACGTGTTGACAGATCAAAGAGATCTAATCATGTCACTTTGCAAGCTGAGCAGTGATGAAATTTCTCTTCACGCAGTTAGTTCAGATGCTCAAGCAAATCTGAAAAAGATTCAGACGTGAGAAAAAGAAATTGCAAGCTCAACACGCGTAGCACGTTGAATCTTCGCAATGCTGACACATGAAGTATGCATTACAATAAACATGAGCAATCAGAAAAAGATCATTGAAAAATTGATAAAAGATAACATGAGACTTCATGAAGATCTGAAAGTTCTAAAAATAGTCTGACTCAAGAAGATAGCAGATAGTGAAAAGACTCATTCATCACTCATTGTAAAGATCGCGATCAAAGCGATGATGAATTGACTAATGAACGTGAGCATGCTGAACTCATATCAAGAATGTGCATGCAAGCTATTTGAAAAGAATTGTCACATCACACAGTGCTTCAGATGTCATGAATTTGATCACATGATTAAGATTTGCAAAAAGAATCAGCGCTGCGAAAAATGCGCAGACAAGCATCACATAGAGAAGTGTGTGATGTTTTCAAATAGAAGACGTTGCATCAATTGCAATGAAAATCACGAACTTTGAAGATGCATCTGTCTCAAGTGACAACAGCAGATGAAACAAACGTTCGAAATCTATAGAAACAGATTGTTCAAATACTCTGAAATGTCTAAATACAATTGCACATTCTTCTTGCTGTTTCTGAACTCTTTAGATTCAATGAACTCTTCAGATTCAACGAATTCTTTTGATTCAATGAATTTCTCAAGCTCAGCAACAATCATGCTGAAAACACACAGTTGAATCGCTGATGAATCAGCTTGACAGATAGTAGAGATCAAGAAGAGACGAGTCAATCTTTTTTCTTGCGTGAGTAGTGACTCAGATGAGACGACATCTGAGCAGATTCAGAAACGTTCAATCAGAAAGTGAGAAGAATCATCGATGATTAAAAGCATACAAAGAGTTTTCTCATCGCAGAGTCAACAACAGCTATGAATAATTCTATGATAAAACAGTCTTTTCTACAAATTCTACAGTACAACATCAGAAAATCATTAAGAATTCAAGAATCATTTCTAATTGACAAAGAAGTTCGCGAATTTGACATAGTAGTTATACAGAAGCAAGATTGCAACAACAACGACTTGCAGTCATTTAGCTCAGCACACAACTTCTTTCATCTAGTGAAAAACTCGTCATCTCAATCAAGAACATGCATATACATTAACAAATGTTTAAAATTTGATCAATGAATAGTAGAAATAGTTGAGTCAGACATTTGCTCAATCAGAATATTAACTCGCAACACAGATGACAAAATGCAGACGCTAAGACTTCTAAATGTTTACAACTCATGCTCACTGTTTACTACATTTACAGAGAGATCTTTAATCATTTCTCGTTTGAACGAACTACTCAAGAATGACTGCAAACAACTGATTGTAAAAGATTTCAATCTACATCATTCTCACTGAAAGAGATGAAGATGTTTCACTCGTCATATGATGATTGATATTCTACTAAACATTATTACAAATGCAAGACTGAAATTATTACTGAAATCAGACATTATTACTTACGAAATTCACAATCAATTTATGATGATTGATTTAGTCTTTAACAGCGAGAAAATACAGTTCATGACATGCAAGTGCAAAATATGAATTGATCTGCATCAGAGATTGAATTATCTTTCGATCATCACAGAGCTATGTTTATAAACAATCTCAGTGCAATTCTTGACTTGATGACTTTGAAAGAAAATGAGTACAGAAGCATTGAGTGCTTATCTGCAAATACATCTATCTTTGAAATGCTCTTTAGATGACAAGATTATGATGAATGACAGAGTGTGCAAGATTATCAGAGTGCTACAGAAGATCATCGAGAAATCTACTCTTTTGACAAAGTCATCAAATTGAGTAAAAGACTTTTGAAATCAAAGCTGCTTTGAAGTAGTAATGAAATCAAGACGACTGCGAATCATATGAAAAATGCAAGACACATTAGAAGCGTGAAATAAATATTTGAAGCACAATGATCATAAAAACAAGATCATTCAACAAATGAAATGTGCACACTTCAGAACACAAATGCATGAGCTGAGCGAAGCACTTAAATCAATATGATGCTTTGCAAAATGAGCTAGAATCGAAAGTCAGTTATTTAAAAAGCTTTCTCAGTTTTTGTCACTGAAGTGAAGCGACATCAATCATATGATAACAACGTTCAAGAAAAAAATCGAGATATTGCGAGAAAAGTTCTTTCTCTCATCTTCTCAAGCGAATGTCAATGACATCGCAGAATCATTCATATCTCTGACAGTCTCATTCAATTCACGCATCACAAAAGATGAAGTGAAGCAGACAATCAGACGAGTAAAAGCAGACAAAGCGTCGAACACTTCAAATATTTCAAACAAAGCGCTTCAAGCGAGTCTCGCAAAACTGATTTCAGTACTGACGAGTTTATTCAATGCATGCATAATACACAAGTATCATTCAAAGCAGTTCAAAAAGACTCAGACAATAGTATTACACAAATCAAAGAAAAGCGACTATATTGATTCAAAGATGTATCGACTCATTGCTTTGCTCAATATCATGAGCAAAGCGCTGAAGTCAATCATGATCAAAAGACTGAGTGACATAGTTGAGATTCATCACATGCTATCAAATGCTCAAATGAGAGCAAAATGTAAGCAATTCATAATCTCGACGTTAAATCTATTAATAAATCAAGTTCATACAATGTGAGACTGTGAAATTAAATATGTGATCTTCATGCTAAGCTTAGACGTCGTCAAAGCGTTTAATCAAGTTTCACACGTCAGACTTCTGCATACGCTGAAAATGAAAAGAATGTTAAGCTACATAATTAAATGAACATGCAGCTTTCTAAAGAATCGAGAGACGTCGCTAATATTCAAGAAACAAATGAGCAACATACGCGAAATAAATGCAAACATATCGCAAAGATTTTTCATTTCATTGATTCTCTTTCTATTCTTCAACGCAAGTCTAATTGAAAAATGCGAAGCATTGAGAATTAAAATCGAAGTGCTTGACTTCATAAACAATATTAACATTCTAGTCTACGACAGATTCACTGAAGAAATTTGCAGAACATTGAGCAAAGCACACAACGTCTGCGCGAAATAAGCTTGCACTCATGACACAATGTTCGCATCAGAAAAGTACAAGCTCATGCATTTTACTAAAAAATCGAAAAGATTCAACATGATGATTAACATACAAATAGAAAGCTTAATTATTAAATCAAAATCAGACGTATGAGTTTTAAAGATGCAACTGAACATGAAACTGCGATGAGACGCGCATTTTCGACAAATAAAGATGAATCACGTCACAAGAATGCTGATACTTAGTCATCTTAAAGTCTTTACATGAGAAACTATCTTCACAAAAGTGAGACAAGTATACTCAACAGTAGTGAGATCAGAAGATGCATTCAAAGCATCAGTCTGACATCAGCGTGACAAGAAAGATGAACTGCTGAGCAAAGAATGCAGATTAGAAACACTTCAGAATCAGACTCTGCATCACGTAGCAGAAGTGTTCAAAAGAGTAAACATTGAAACTCTAAAAACAGAAATATACATGAGTTCATTACATGTTCATCTGAACATGCTACAGAACAAGATCATGCTACACAGTTGAATCAATGATTGAACGCAAGAGATCAGACAAGCATGCAAACTAATACACGTTCGTTTGACGAGAGTTAATCACGTCATTTCTCGCTTACTCATCATCAAGAAAATAATACTTCTGAATGTTTTCATTCAAGAAGATGCGAAGATACAGTTGAGATGCAAATGATGCATCTTCTTCTTCACAATGATTTCAACAAGCAATAACATCGCAATAACGCAGTATCACAAAGATCAATGAAATCAACGATGAGAAAAGTACAGAGAACGCGTCGCAGACATCAATGTAATCTCAGCACAAAGATTGCATCTGAGCAATAAGATGATAAAGATGCGTGATGATCTTTAGAAAGCAGAAAGCACTCTTGCAATGCACATCAGAATCAAACGCATAGATTTGAATGCTTATCTGCACTCTAGAAACATTTCAGACATGAATAGCTTGCAATGTGACTGCGAATGAAGTCATCAGACGACGAAGCATGTATTCATGCACTGCTCAAACTGATCACATTTGCGATCAAGAATGCTACAAAATGCTGACTTCTTGAACTATTGAATAATTGTCATCATCATGAAGAGTCTCAGAGCAGTAGCAAAGATGATGATGAAAACGAAGCTCTTGAAGCAATTTAAAGTGACTAAAACACTCATTCTCTAACATGCAATCAACGCGAACAAATTTGATACATAGTCTCAAAACTCACTGTTTCAACTGCGTGAAGCAATCATGTAGACTGTGAGTGATTTTCTATCTCAAAGAGTTTTGTTCACTCAATACAGATAGCATAGAGTTTCTCATGAGTCGATCTAATCGATGTCACAAGAATGTATGAATTTATTATTATTATTATTATTATTATTATTATTGACTGCATTCATGACACAAGAAGATCTTGAAGTTTATTAACAAAGTAAGAATGTTAATTCAATCACAATTTTATCATTTAAATATTTTAAGTTTTTAAATATCTTCTTCAAGAAGAACGTTGATATCTTGTCTTTGCATTAAGCTCATGATCATGTCATACATCTTAAAGAAGATGTTCAATTCTCAGTCTTCGCTTTATATGACATGAATCATGATGAAATTCTAGAACTTCGTCATTATCTGAATAAAAATTTGAGCAAAGATTTCATTTGAATTAATCACTTTCAGACAATCATTTCTGTTCTCTTCATCAAGAAATTCGAAGAAGAACTTTACTTCTGCGTGAATTATCAAGATTTGAACACTATCACAATCAAGAATTGATATTCTTTGTCTCTGATCACAGAAATGCTGAATCATTTAAGTTGAGCTAAAATCTTTATCAAGCTGAATATCATCTTTGCATTCAATCAACTTCAAATCAAAGAAGAAGATGAAGCTTTCATCATTTTTTACATTCAATTTAAATTATTCAAGTATTTAGTTATGCTTTTCAATTTATGTAATGAGTTTGTCTTGTTTCAGAAGTACATTAACAATATTCTTCATGAACATTTAAATAAGTTTTATACAGTTTATCTGAATGACATCTTGATTTATTTTGACAATAAACTCAAGCATAAAATTTATGTTAAGCTCATTTTGCAAAAGCTGCAAGAAGCAAACCTTCAGATGAATATAATCAAATGTGAGTTTCACATCACTCAAGTTTCATATCTAGAATTGATAATCATCATTGAAGAGATTCAGATGAACTCTTTTAAGATAAACATTATTGTCAACTGATTCATCTTGATCAACATTAAAGATGTTCAAAGTTTTCTAGATTTCACGAACTTCTATAAAAGATTCATCTATGACTATAGTAGAATAACTATCTCGCTCACTCGTTTCATCAAAAAAGATGTACTTTTTGTCTGATTTCAGAAATGTCAGATTGCATTCAATATTCTTAAGAAAGTCTTCACTTTCAAGATTATTCTTCATCACTATAATTCAGATCACAAGATTGTGATAGAAATCAATGCTTCAAACTATATATTCAAAGACATTCTTTCTCAATATGATGAGAATAAGATTTTTCATTCAATTGCTTACTTTTCAAAGAAGCATAATTCAGTCGAGTGTAACTACGAAATCTACGATAAAGAATTTATGATCATTATTTACGCTTTCAAGAAATGATAATCAGAGCTTGAAAACTTTATCTATTCTATTGAGATGATCACGAATCATAAAAATCTTAAGTATTTCGTGTCAATTAAGCAGTTAAATCATCATCAAGCTTGTTGAAGTGAGTTTCTGTCTAGATTCAACTATCACATCGCTTATTATTTCAACAAGATTGATGATAAGTTGAATGCTTTGACACATTGCTCAAAAGATCTCTTTAAAAAGAAAAATACATTCAATTCTTAACATCAATATCAACATCAAATAATTTTGAAAACTTATGTTTTAAACTTCAATATTGTTGAGAATCTCACTTTTGATGTTTTCAACATTAAAGTCATAAAGCTTCAGTCACAAATCATCACTTTAGATTCAATTCAGTTACATCTGTTTTTAATTATTTCAGCATTTTTGCAAATTTTAACTTTTATGAATTTAAAAATCGAAGAATTCAACGTTAAAGATGTCAAGTCTCAGTTAAATCAAGATATTCTGAATCTTGATAAAGATTCTGCTGACATTCTCACTCAGACATTGTGAAAGTAAGTTCAAATTAATGACAAATTTACAGCTCAGATAATTGAAATGCTTTGCAATGAAGCATAACATCATAACAAGATTTTTCTAGTCAAGTGTAAAGAACATGAGAATCATTTGTACTTTCAAGAAAGAAAGTATATGCTCAACTCAAATAAACTATATCTTCGTATCATTCAACTCACTCATGATCATGTCGTTGATGATTATTCAGAAAGAGCAAAAAGTTATGAACTGATCAGTCAAGTTTATTGATGATCAAACATTTATAAGTATGTTCAATGCTTCATACAAAACTGTCATGTATGCATATGTTTCAAGCTCTTTAAACAATGAACTTAAGAATGATTGCATTCTTTTTCAGTTCTTGAACGTCGTTGATGTGATGTTTTCATGAACTATATAAATTCTTTATCGCTCAATATCTTCATGAATATCACATATAAATATGTTCTAGTCTTCGTTAATCATCTTATCAAAATAAAACATTTAGTTCTCATCACTTTTATGAAAGTTGAAAAAGTTATCAACTGCTTTTATGCTCATATTTGAAAACATCATGATTTACTTAAATTCTTCATGTCTGATTGAAACATACAATTCATCTTTGATGTCTGAAAGCATATGTGTAAAATGTTGAAGATAGATGTTAAATTATTAATGATGTATCACTCTGAAATTAATGATCAAATCAAGAGAATCAATGCTATCATGAAACATTATCTTCAAGTCTTCATCAACTACATGCAGAATGACTGAGTTAAATAACTTTCTGAAGTTGAATTTGTCATCAATAACACATCATCATCAATCACTTTAACATCACTTTTCTTGATCAATTTAAGTCAAAACTTATGTTTAGATTTTAAGTCTTCTGAATCTTTGTTTAAGAATTTTACATTTCAAGCTTGAAACAAGTTAATCAATGTCAAAGAGTTTATCAAGAAGATGAAGAAACTAACTGAGCATTTATGTGATGAGATGCTTATAGCTCAGATCATTTACAAATTCAATGTTAATTTTTCTTGTCATTCTTGTTTTAAATACTTTGTTGAAGATGAAGTTTGACTGAATGCTTGCAATCTCAACATTGCTCACTTTGTTATCAAGTTAAATGATTGTAATGTTAATCTCTGCAAGATCAAGCATGTCTTTAAGAATAATTCTCTGATCATTGAGTTAAATCTTTCAGCATTCATGAAGATTCATTCAATCTTTCATGTCATTCTTTCGAATCATATCATAAGTGATTTTCTTTCAAATCAACATCAGAAATCTTAAGAACTTGTTATCATTGAAAATGATAAAAGATTCTGATATGTAAACAGCATACTAAACTTCAAGCATGATAGATGCTATAATTCATTTTTGCTTAAGTATTACATTGATTAAGAAGATTACTTTTTTACTTGAAAGTCTTTTCATCTTTTGAATAATTGTGAGCAAGCATTTAATGAATATCATCTCGTCAACTCTGTCGTTGAAGAATCACATGTACTGTCATGTGTGATATCTCAATGTCAATGTCAAGAACTTTAAGTTCAATCTTCATCATTTCAATTCAGCTCAGATCTGACTCAGATCTTATTTAAATTGAACTCAGACATTTTGTTTAAATCTGACTCAAATGTGACTCAGATGTATTTTAGTTTCACTGTGCATCATCATATTAAACTGCATTTCATCTCTTTCTTACTTAAATCTGACTCAGACATTTCATTTAAATCTGACTCAAATGTGACTTAAATATGTTTCAATTTTGCTGTGTATCATCATGTTAAAATGCATTTCATCTCATCTTACTTTTCAGACATCTTGCTTAAATTTGATTCAGATGTGACTCAGATTTATTTTAGTTTCATCTGTGCTTCATCACATTAAAATGCATTTACATCAATTTTTATCTCATTTCAATCTTCATCTTCAATTCTTTCTTATTTTATTTTATTTCTTCTCATCATTTTGCAAAAGCTCAATCTTGAAGAGAAAAGTTACTGTCATGATGTCAGATCATCAACTTAATTTAAAACATAAATTGTTGATGTTTTAAATAATTTCAATTCATTGAATCTGTTTTGCAGTTCAATGAATCAAATCATCAATTTAATCATCATCATCTTAATTTAGTTTCAGCAATTTTGTTTTAATTATTTCAATCATATGTATGAATCTTTGCAATCTTAAGTTATAAAACTATTGTTTAATCTTGATTCTGCTCAATTCATGTATATAAAAGTTGAACTTTCATTCTTTTCTTTCACTCTTTGTCTTTCATCTTGTACATTATTTAATGTATTGTCTTATATTTAAATTCTATTAAAAGTAATAATAATATTAATCTTTTATATTGATAGTATCTTTAGTTTAGCTCAGTCTTTGACACATCACATCAACAACATTTGCAAACTGAAAGAAAATATAATTATTCTTGAGTTCATTGTTTAAAGAGCTTAAAACATGTGCATATGTGATAGTTTCATATGAAGTGTTGAACATATTCATAAATGTTTGATTATCAATAAACTTGACTGATCAATTCATAACTTTTTGCTTTTTCTGAATGATTATTGATGACACTATCATGAGTAAGCTGAATGATACAAAGACGTAGTTTATTTAAGTTGAGCACATACTTTCTTTCTTGAAAGTACAGATGATTCTCATGTTCTTTACACTTAATTAGAGAAATCTTGTTGTGATGTTATGCTTCATTGCAAAGCATTTCAATTATCTGAGCTGTAAATTTGTCATTAATTTGAACTTACTTTCACAATGTCTGAGTGAGAATATCAACAGAATCTTTCTCAAGATTTAAAGTGTCTTGATTTAGCTGAGACTTGATGTTTTCAATATTGAATTCTTTGATTTCTAAATTCATAAAAGTTAAAATTTGCAAGAATGCTGAGATAATTGAAGATAAATGTAATTGAACTGAATTTAAAGTGATGATTTGTAATTGAAGCTTCATGACTTTAATGTCAAAAACATTAAAAGTAAGATTTTTAATAATATTGAAGTTTAAAACATGAGTTTTCAGAATTGTTTAATGTTGATATTGATATCAAGAATTGAATGAATTTTTCTTTTTAAAAAGATCTTCTGAGCAACATGTCAAAGCATTCAACTTATCATCAATCTTGTTGAAATAATAAGCGATGCAATAGTTGAATCTAAATAGAAACTTACTTCAACGAGCTTGATGATAACTTAACTGCTTAATTGATATGAAATATTTAAGATTTTTATGATTTATGATCATCTTGACAGAATAAATAAAGTTTTCAAACTCTGATCATCATTTCTTGAAAGTATAAACAATGATCATGAGTTTTTTATCGTAGATTTCATAGTTACACTTAACTGAGTTATGCTTTTTCAAAAAGTAAGCAATTGAATGAAGAATTTCATTCTCATCATATTAAGAAAGAATGTCTTTGAATACATAGTTCAAAGCATTAATTTCTATCACAATCTTATGATCTGAATTATAGTGACAAAGAATAATCTTGAAAGTGAAGATTTTTTTTAAAAGTGTTGAATGCAATCTGACATTTTTGAAATCAGACAAAGAATACATCTTTTCTGATGAAATGAGTGAGCAAGATAATTATTCTACTATAGTCATAAATGAATATTCTATAAAAGTTCGTGAAATTTAGAAAACTTTGAACGTCTTTAACGTTGATCAAGATGAGTCAGTTGACAATGATGTTTATTTTAGAAAAATTCATCTTAACCTTTTTGATGATGATTATCAATTTTAAATACAAGACTTAAGTGACGTGAAACTTGCATTTAATTATATTCATCTGAAAATTTGCTTTTTGCAGCTTTTGCAGAATGAGCTTGACATGAATCTTATGCTTGACTTCATTGTCAAAATAAATCAAGATGTCATTCAGATAAACTGTATAAAACTTATTTAAATGTTCGTGAAAAGTATTGTTAATGTATTTCTGAAACAAAATAAACTCATTACATAAATTAAAGAGCATGATTAGATACTTGAATAATTCAAATTGAATGCAAAAAACAATGAAAACTTTATCTTTTTCTTTGATTTGAAGTCAATTGAACGCAGAAATAATATTCAGCTTGATAAAGATTTTAGCTCAACTTAGATGATTCAGCGTTTCTGAGATCAAAGACAAAGAATATCAATTCTTGATTGTGATAGTGTTCAGATCTCAATAGTTCATGCAGAAGCAAAGTTCTTCTTTAAGTTTCTTGATGAAGAGAACAGAGACAATCATCTGAAAGTGATTGACTTGAATGAAATCTTTGCTCAGATTTTCATTCAAATAATGACGAAATTCTAGAATTTTATCACGACTCAAATTATACAAAGTGAAAACTGAGAATTGAGCATCTTCTTTAAAATGTATGACATGATCATGAATTCAATGCAAAGATAAAATATTGATGTTCTTCTTGAAAAAGATGTTTAAAAACTTAAAATATTTAAATAATAAAATTGTGACTGAATTGACATTCTTACTTTATTAATAGACTTCAAGATCTTCTTGTGTCATGAATGCAGTCAAATGAAATTTCTTTTTCATTTAATGAAGATTCAAATGATGATTCTTATCATATGTACTATCTTGAGAATGAGATGAAAACTGAGCAAGAGTTGAACTGTTCTTTAAACAGATAGTTAAAGTCGTGTGACGCGATTTTGACTCATCAAAATCTAGATTAAAAGATGAGATTAATTCAAGATTCAAAAAAACATCAATTTTCTTTAAAATGATGCTAAACACTTCAATGTTTTTGACATGAGCAGCATGATCAAAGCTTCAAGCTTTCAACTCAATTATGTCAAGTTGTATAAAAGATTGATTGAATTAATCTGCTTAAAGAATAACAGAAGTTTTAAAGAGAAAAGAATTTCAACACTTGATTTTTAATGAATATTCTTTTTGAATGATTTAAAGAATATGATTAAAAGCTTCTTGTTTCAAATAAAAGACAAGATTAAACAAGATTTATTTCTTGTAAATGAGTTGAGTATTAATTGACTTTTCATGAGTAAACGAAGAGTTATATTACTTCTTGTGAGCAGATGAGAAACTGAGTTACTTCTTGAAAGTGAATTGAGAACTAAATTACTTTTTGCAAGCAAACTGAAAATTGAATTGCTTTTTATGAATGATCTGTAAATTGAATTACTTCTTGTGAATGATATGTAGACTGAATTGCTTCTTGTGAGTGATTTATGAACTGAGTTGCTTCTTGTGAGTGAATTGAGAGCGAGATTGAGAAAAAGCTACTTTGTTAACTTCAAGCGAGAAATTTTCTTCTTGTTGATTAAAATCATAAATCTTGACGAAAGATTGACAATAATGATTAAGATAGAAAAAGAAAGACAAGATGAGAATATTGTGTTCAAAATTGACATCAATGACATGATGATGAAGTCATAATAAACTCATGATGATGAGATATTGATTTAATTCAATGACATAGAAGAATAGTTTTTTGATGTGTTTAAATCTGTCATCAAGTTAGAATTGAGTTGAGTTGTTTGAACTCAATTTTTGATACTAAAAATAGTATACTTTTTCTTTATTTTTTTTCAAATTTTTTTGCAATCAATTTTGCAATCAATTTGATAGAGAATTTGATAGAAAATATGATAGAAAATTTGATAGAGAATATGGTAGAAAACATGGTAGAAAACATGATGAAAAATATGATGAGAAACATGATGAGAAATATGATGAAAAACATGATGAGAAACATGATAAAGAGTTTGATAGAAAGTTTGATCACTTTGATAGAGAATTTGATAGGGAATTTGGTAGAAAGTAGGTCTGCAATCGAGTTCAAGTCAATTCGTCAAGTTGATTGAATTGAATCGAGAGTCTGACTCAATTCAATTGAATTGAATTGATCTCTTCAACTTAACTCAATTCTGAAACTCAACTTGAGTTGAGTTGAGCAACTCGAACTCGACGACAGATCTAGATGTGTTCATCAAGAATTATTGTGATTTCAATGACATAAGTAATGTCATTGATTAAAGTGACTTGATCATCAAATTCTTGAAGTCTGCAAGAATGAGTTAATTGATGCAAGAAAAAATGATGTTGTTGCGTGAAGAATTTATTCATAAAGACATAAATCAAGACTTTATTATCAATCAGAGCGAAAGCAAGAACTTTAAATTGAGCTTGATGTAAAATATAAAATACTATCATGTGATTATTTTTGAATGTTGAATTGAATTCAAAAAGTTTCAAGATAAATTTAGCAGAAAACTTTCTATATGATTGAAGTGAGAATGAAAAGATTGAGACTAGTAAACAAGATGATATATATACAGATTTCTGAACATGATTTAACTTAAAAACTAAACTTTTCTTACAAACAGTGAAACTTCTTCATTTATATTGATGATGTCATTGTCATAAATGTTCATGATACATAGAATAAAAAGTTTCTTATTTAAGTATTTTTTAATGATTAAACTGATTGCATCGAGTCAAGTCATCGAGATCGAGTCGAGTTCTCGACTCGTCAAGACTTGATTCGAGTCAGAATTCTTGACTCAAGTATTCAAGTCAAGTCAAGATGTTCAACTCAAGTATTCAAGTCAAGTCAGAGAATTGAAATCGAGTATTGATTTGAAATTTTCAACTTGACTCGTCAAGACATGAAGATAAATAGATAGATATTTTATTATGACTCTTTATTATGACTTTCTACCATGACTTTCTATCAAATAGCCTTCATGTTTCTCTATCATAGCTTCTCTTCATGACTCTTCTTCATGATTTCTCTTCATGACTCTTCTTTATGACTTCTCTTCATGACTTTTCTTCATGACTTTTCTTCATAGCTTTCTATCATGTGTCTTTATCATAGCTTTCTATTATAGCTTTCTATTAAAGCTTTCTATCAAACAATCTTCATGTTTTTCTTCATGTTTCTCTTCATGTTTCTCTTCATGTTCTTCTTTATGACTTTCTATCAAAAAGATAATGCAAAAAGATAATGCAAAGGCGAGAAATTGCAAAAATTTCTATATTTAGTTCTCTTGACATCATATTCAATTGCTTGATGAGTCGAGTCGAGTCAAGATGTTCAACTCAAGTATTTAAGTCGAGTCAAGATGTTCGATTCAAGTACTCGAATCGAGTCAAGATGTAAATATGAAAACTCAACTTGACGATCAGTTTATTTCTTTTGATAAAAAAGATTGTAGTAATCAACAAAGTTATTCATGTCTTGCTTTAAAGTTTCATGAAGATATAAATAAGCATCTTCTGTTTTGAAAAAGTTATCACAGTAATGATGCAACTTGTGTTGTCAAACTTGTCAATCTGCAAAGATGAAAATGATACAAAGATCATTAATTCAATATTGACTCATTAGATTGTGAATCTTCTTATTTATGATGAATCATGACTCGACATAAATGATCTTGACTCAATGAAAGAAATAATGATCATCATTCATGTTCATGCGTTGTATCAAACTCTGCTTTCATGCATTCAATTGATTTTTGTTTTTCTCATATTTAAATATGTCAAAAAGCTTCTTGAATCTAGAAGTGATGATGACAGCAACAGAATTTGCAAAAAGATGAATGATGAAAGAAGATTGATTATTCAAGATTTGTGCAATGATCTGAATTATCATTATAAAAGACTGAGAATTCAATTTTATATAAATTGAAGAACTGAAAATAATGAATGAAAACAAAATGATAACATCATGTTGTTGAACTTGATTTTTAAGCTCTTGCATTACGTGAAAGATCTCAACTGAATTTTCAATTACACTTTGAGTGAACTGTTTAACAGCATGCTTATCATTGATCGAGAAATTGTGAAGTGACTTCATTTGAGTGAAAGAGTAACTAGATGAGATTTCAACATATGAAAACGTTGCAGAAAGTGTAGATCTTTCATAATGTCAAAGACTGAGCTAAACTAAAGATACTATCAATATAAAAGATTGATATTATTATTACTTTGATAGAATCTAGATACAAGACAATACATCAAATAATGTATAAGATGAAAGACAAAGAATGAAAGAAAAGAATGAAAACTCGACTTTTATATACATGAATCAAGCAGAATCAAGACTAAACAGTAGTTTTATTGACTTAAGATTGCAGAAGTTCATGCACATGACTGAAATGATTGAAACAGAATTGCTGAAACTAAATTAAGATGATGATGATTAGATTGATGACTTGATTCATTGAACTGCAAAACAGATTCAATGAATTGAAATTATTTAAAATATCGAGGATTTATGTTCTAAATTGAGTTGATGATCTGACATCATGACAGAAAGAATATATGCATATTCATTAATAGCTGTATGTGAATAATCAGAAATGATTAAAGCATGTTTAATATGCAATGTCTTTAATTCTAAATGATGTGTGTTAAAGAAAAGAATGATGAGATTTTCAGATTGTCAATTCTGTGATTATTTGTTAATTAATAAGTAATTAATAAGTTATTAATTATAGATTAATTGATTCTCACATTTTCAATCTCTGTGTCTTTCACATTTTCAGCATCACTTGATTCTGTATTTTGATCACTCAGTTGATTTTCATTCATGTATGATTACAACGAGTTCTATTAATATCTGATTAATCAGATATTAATAAATGATTGATAATGACTACATTGAATTCAAGAAATCTAAGAAGATTAAGAATTTTCTGTTCATCAATGCTGTTATTTATGATTTCAGATTATCAGTAGCTCAGGAACGCGGAATTATGCTCATGGTCGAGTGACATGATCGAACATTTTGCATGGTCGGTCGACCTCTAGCGTGGGTCAGCCGACCTGTAGTCTTCGACGGCAGGCCTATTAGTGATCATGAACATTTTCTATTTACAACTCTCTACAACTCTCGCTTTTTGAATACGTCGCTGATAATTATGTTTAGTGTCAGGACAGGTATCTTCGACGGCATAGGGCAGATCCTGCCGCAATGACCTTCAGACGTGAACTAAGACATCAGGATTTCATAGTTCAGCCTTATAAAGTCTATCTTAACAGTCGTCGTATATTTTTCAATCCAACGTTCTATCTATCAGTACAGATGATCATTCACATCGGGATGCAAGTTCAAGGTTTCTCAGAGGGTGGACTGCCTACAAACTCTACTCGTTGCTCTGGCTTCTCTGATCATCACCCAGCTCATGTTCAAGCCAAGTACACGCGAGAAATATTGTTGGGGTTAGGTATTAGAGGGAGGGTGGAATATAGTAGTAGGTTGTGAGAGGAAAGCCAAAAATTAATGCCGAAGTGGGAGTTCAGAAATGAATGCTGAAGAGGGGGCCAGAAGTGAATGCTCGAGCCAGAAGTGAATGCCATGCGAGAACAAGGATTAAAGAATACGACCGAAACGTTGTCACGAAGGCCTTTTCTTTCAGGTCAAGTTCTGTAGCTGTGTCTGAAATTTGCAGAACTGATATGATATGATTACTGTCGAGATATGTCAAGCAATCGCGCTGGCGCCAGGTCTACTTTTCAATGAGAGACTCGCTCTTTTCTTTCTAGTGCCTTGATGAGTACCTTAGTTCTGCTATTACTCTAAGCCTCATTGATTTTACATTGTCACTTCATCAATTGTAAAATCTATAATTTAACAGCACTGCATCGAAAACAAAACTTTCGAGCAGTTTCTCTCATCGTTCTTCTCTTCGTTTTTCAAGGCTCATACCCACTCTTCATGAGTGGCTTCTTGATCCAGAGGCTTGACGTCCTTCATTTTCACAAACCCAGCCAAGCGCGCGCCGTTGCCGGCAGAAGTTGAACCTTCGAGATGTTTGTGCGCGGAAAATACACGGCTGCAGCGGCCGAGCAGTTTGTGGTATGGTGTCTTCAGCTCAAACCCCTTGAGGAAGAAGAGCGTTAAAGGGCGTAGGGATGGTAGCGTCGCCGCGATGAGATAGACGCCCGTTTCAACCAGGGTCCAGCTCATCGTCCCCGGCGCGTTCCAAGTCACATTCGCCAACATGTCGATCTGGCAGAAGAAGACCAAACGCATGGTTCGCGTGATAGTGCCTCTTTTAAATATTAGGGCTCATGTCAGCAGGTCTTGTCGATGACAGAAAGTCGAGCTCTTTACTTTACATGCAACCTATGAGAAACTTCAGCGAGAGCGCGATCTTGTGAACGACCTTGATGTGAAGATGCCAGACCCCATGAAGGGGTACGACGAGAACGCCCACGTCAGTCAGCAAGTTCGGGATGGTGATATAGCGGTAGGTCGCAGCTATATTTCCACAATGGCCATCTGATATACTCTTGTTCCAGATGTATGCGAACGGTCGACAGATCGTAAGGCTGACTACCTGACCCACAGCGCAGTTGAGGATTACGATAGCTCCGAGGATATAAATCGCATAGCGGTACGGCTTTGTTGAGAAGACTCGTTTGTATATGCAAAGAACCGCAAGCTTAGGCAACAAGATCGAGAAGTTGTATATAAACTCTTCTGTAACGTCGAGTTTAATCCACCTGGTCGCGACGGCTCGGTCCAGCGCGGCCATGTGGCGTCCGGCGCCACCGTATCGAAGCATCACTGCAAAATCCAGTCAGCCAGTCCACAATCGATGGCAGGAGAAAGTCTTTAACGCATCTCAGTGTCCTGTAGACTGGCCTTAAACATACATGATGCGACAACGATGTGGCCAAAGCAATAGATATAGCCTGGTATCATGAGATACACGTCCCAGCCATTTGAAGTCTTGTTCATTGCGCGCGACGTGAAGAACAATATCATGAAGACTGTTTCGAGAATGGCAAAAGCAATGACGACATTGAGAAACTCCCTGCTTTTGTCTTCCGCCAGATAGGCTGGGGAGTACTGCTGGGTGGAATCCATGGGAAAAAACTGGAAACGCGGTAGTTCGACACAAATCCGCAATGATTTGTTGACAAGGCTGCACTGCTAGAACATAATCGAATTCGTCGCAGATGCGCTTTGTGTTGATATAGTCGACTTGTCTTCATTTGTAAAAGAAGAACGTCTTTGATTCGCATATATCGTATTCGACGAAGAAGAAGAAAAAACCATCAAACGGCACGAAGTTTTACAGATGGTCGACAGCTGGCCCCAGCCTTCTCGATCGCTCTTTTTAAAAATCAAGGTAAAGCATAGTCTTTACGTCGCGTTTTCGCCCCCCCATAATCGATCGGCAACCTTCGATTGTCAAGTCATGCAACGTCAAATCGATCAACGACTACTATTCGCTCGCGTCGTGAGCCTTTCGCGAGAAGGGCTTTGCTGTCACTGCTGTGTAACATAGCTCGCAGGTGAAAAAGACCTGTTTAGGAAACAACCGAGAGATTTACTCATAAGAGTTCTCGATAGTCCTTCAACCTACTCATTGCAACAATCGTAGGCCTTCGGTTTTACTCTATGAGTGAGTATTGGTTCTCAGAAATTTATCCAATCCAACGGTCACACTAAATGTTTCCAAAACCCACTTGTGTATGTTCTTAAGTCATCGGCTTTGACCATTCCTACATCTACCGGTCTTTCAGATTTGAGGTTGCACTAGAAGGTTCTGTTTGCTAAGCTTCGATGGCTAGAGTATGCAGACTACTGGTTTTGGCTTAGCCGCTCTCGATATCTGTTGCTGATTTCCCGAGTGCCACCGGTAGGGGTCGAAAATGGTCATAATGTAGCTCACCGACCGCTATTTCTCGATCATCGAGCGGGTTGTACTCTCCTTTGAGTAGACTCCGTGAGCCATAGAAATTAAGGAATTGAGGCTGATCCTTGCTCTGGCCGCTGCGGTTGTCCAAGGGCCAGTTTGGCTTTAATCCTCCGAGTGGATTTTGCATCGAGCAGTCTGGCTTGGTTCGAGCGAAAGAGAGTGCTGATTTCAGCTTGGGGCCGAGAGTCTGGGCGAATTTGGGAATAGTCGGGAGGCAGCTACATAAAATGCCGGTGCCAATCTCAGCGATAGACCAGAATCCCTCATAGGTAAATCTATATGAGAAGTCGGTGCTGATTGCTCCAGTGATCATGTATATTAGGCGTATAGTAGATGTAACGCAGGCGCTGCGAACCGTCTATGTATTAGAGAGCCTTTCAACTAAAGAATGGTATTGCAAAGCTTACAAAAGTCCCGTGGCAAAGATAGCGAAAATTCCAAATTTCTTCCGCGGGGCTAGATGTAGTTTCCAAATGGATACCATGGGAAGAAGCAAGATAACAAAATCGGAAAAGACATTGAATATAGCGCCAGCCATACCAGAAGCGTCAGTATTAGCGCAGTGACCGTCCGTGATCAGTTTGTTCCATATCTTCTCTCGTGGAGTACAGGCGAATATATCGAGCAAGGCGCTGGCGGTGTAAAAGGCCAGGTCTCCCCAGATAAGCGATTGAGCACACACAAACAATCTCATGTTGCTTTTTCGATTTGGTACGAAAATCTTGAGATACTGTAACAATATCGAAAGCTTGACCACAGCTATGGCGATACCATAGAGTATAGACGTAATATTCACATACTACAGTAAACGTTAGTAAGTTTTGTGTGGAAGAAGGCGGTAGTGGTGTAAATGTACGTAAAGAATGGAAAACAAATCTCCAAGAGTAATATTCCACTGATGAACTCCCATGCCATGGTAAGTAGTCAAGATGCTTGGGACGCCAGTAGAGGCGAGCAAGAACTTCAAAGAAGTCAGAGCTTAGTTTCAACTCAAACAGTAGAGACAAGATCACCCATCCGAAAAGACAAGTATCTAGGAAAGTCAGTGGCGTGCCTCAATACACATTTAATGCCTAAAGGAAACAAAACTTACAGTCGTCCCATCCAACGCTACGGATGACATACCATTTCGTATACATACGAATAGAAACGGCCAGGAACGAAATAGAGAAAACCAAAGTTGAAAGAATGACGACGCTCGTTCGTAGATTTTCTGGATTGATTAAATTAGGAGTCACCCCAGGAGGAGGTTGAGCAGCCGGTCGGCGTAAAATTTCCCGAGTCACTTCCGGACTGTAGGCCATCGCTGCTGGCTCTCAGGTAACAAGAAAGGAACCTCTGCAAATCAAGCTATTTCAATAGTGGTAGGCCAAACCAGAAATTTCAAATGTCTGGACAAAGTACGAACTACATCTGGGGGGATGACATTGAACAGTCGGGATGCCTAAAGGATCTGCGGCGCATTCAATATATTCCTCAAAAAGTGTGGTTACAGCTCATTAACTCAACCAGTCACAGAAGACGGCGTTATTCGCAAGGCTGACGAGCGAGTGGTAGATGGCGTGCAGTTGCAAGCCTCAGTTTTAGATGACGTGGGGGCCATTTTGCTCAATTTGCTCCATCTGTATATCTGAGAGATCTGCCCAAAGTTCCAATCTTACGTGGACCCGAGAATGCGTGTAGGTAAGGCTTGTGTTTGAATGTACTGTATACCCCTTAAACCGTCGTTAATCCTGCCATACCAGGTATACGGCCACTTTACGTACCTGTTAGGGTACATACTACGGAGCCACGGGAGATGACTAACCAGGCCAATGGGGAGCTGAGATCAATATGCAGATTGCCAATTGCTTCAAAAATCAACAAAACTCCCTCCCCTTCTCTGTGTATGTCTCCCCCCTCCCCTCCCCCCCTACGCATGTAGGGCCTCCCAGCAGGCCCCTGTTTTGCAGGCTGCTAACCCCGTACACTGTTCAGAAGTGCATCCGTAGCTGGTTTGAACAGTACGTTTTCGTGGTTGCTTTGACTGACCATTGCCAGTCACCTCGCTCAGGGCCTTACGTTTAACCCCTTTACCAGCTCCTGAAGTGAACCTTTTGGCTGCTTTATAGAGGGTGCAACAGGCTGGTTTAATGAGCTGAATCCAACGATGTTCCTGAGCTGAAGGTGGAATCGATGAATTCGAATTGCTGAAGTCGTAGGGTCGTTTACGAATCGATTCAGCTGAATTTCGCATCAGCGAAGTAGCCACCTTCTTCTGAAATTGAGCGCGTGTCGTTTTGCTTGTAGAATAACTGAACTTGTAAAGAATGTAGGCATTCAGAACAGCTGCATCTAAATGTTGTAGAAAGCTGAGGTGAATGTAAACAATGCAGTAAACAAATATTTTGGTGGGGTGCCTAGTTAGGCTTAGCACCATTAATCCTGGGATGGCAGGATTACGATTTAAGGAATAAGCGATGCACATCAAAAGTGGTTCACACCATCAGCATACTCATCAAAAGTTTTGTAGCGAATTACAGACTCTCATCGCGTCGAAACTGCTACAAAACTGAAATAAGAAGGCGTCGAGACGCGAATTTTGAATCATCAATTTCTCTCAACTGATTCTTGGCTCATTTTCTTCTGCGGTCATACGTACTTGCACGCTTCAAGAATAGACAACTTTGGCAGGCATGTGCACTTCCACGTCTCGTTTCGATCTCTTCCACCGATCGCTCAAGTATCCGTTCACTCTCTTGATTAAATTCTTCATACCTGTAACACGATAGATTAACTAATTTTTGCCGCGCCGACGTTTTTTCTCAACCATTATTTCCCATTCTACCCGCCAAACAAATACGCCTGTCTTCGCGTTATGGGACGAGTGATGGCATGACGCAAGCTGACGTTGCCCCGAGGGTCTCGGGTGGTTACCAGCTCGTAATCGCCAGTGCCACATACCCTGCGCTCTCTTCGATGATGACCCTCAAGCTGCTGTTCAGCAGTTTGTGAATCTGAAAGTGTGGTAATGTTCCTCGCCCTCTCTATACCTCTGTCCTGGTGATCATTCAGCTGAGCTACCACGTTCCCAAGTCTCGCAATGTTATTCTCCGCCTCCCTCAAACGACTACCCATGACTCTGTCCCTTTCCTGCTGCTCGTCAAGACCTTCCCGTGCTCTCCGCAGCTGTCTGCGTAACTTGTCCTCTCTGACCTCATGCTCTCGAATTTCTTTTGTCAACTGACTCTTCTCCTCTTCGATTCTTCTTAAAACCTCCCTTAGCATGCCGTACTTTCTTTCCCAACTTGCTGCTTGAGCTGATGAGTCATTCTCAATGGCTTCGACTTGACGATCATGAGCTATTTGAGCTTTTCGCTCCAGCTCTGCTATCTTCTGCTTTCTTTGCTTCAAGTCTCGCTGAACCAGACTACGAAGCCTTCTTTCTTGCTCGAGTCGAGTCTCTAGGCTTCAAATAGTCTCACTTGAAGATTTCGTGCTGTCATCATTCTCATCACTGTTTTGGTTAGATGACGATGAAGAAGTAACTGAGAGCTCGTGACGAAGTCCGAGGGATGGCTGCGGAGATGGTGATGAAGGAGGTCGATTCATGGAGGCCACGTCGGCTTGATCATTCAATTCAACTGGCAGATTGTCGGTTTCATCTTGCAATGATGAACTGCTCGACTGAATTCCATCTGCGACCGGAAGAACCCTTTGAGGATCAAGCAAAATTTGTGCCTCTGCGGTTCTCTTCGCGGTTTGATGTCTCGCGGCTCTGTGCTGAACTGCGTTTGCTCGCTCTACAAACGTTTCGTACCTCTGAGGAAGGCGTGAGTGTTGTTCGGACATCTTGTCTCTGGTGCACAAATATACACTTTACCGGTCAAGTTCATTAGATTGTCAATAGAACATGCATTAGATTATGAAATATATGAAATGTTCTGTGAAACGGGAGCTGAAGTTTGACGCACTAACGATCAGTCAGTGTGATTCTTTGGAAGATGGACACTTCGGACAAAAAGCTACGTGCACGATGTTGATTGGACCTTACATAGGAAGATTCATTTACGAGTTCGGTTAGTTCAAACTAGGCTTCGGACCTATTGGTGCTCGCTGCCAGATCCATGTGCCATCCATTCAACTTCGAAAATCATCGACTGAACCAATACTGTTGCCAGCTCACTTGGTTCTCGAATGTCTTTGAGGCAACTCATCGAAAACGGACGGGAGCTCTGCAAGTCGGCTGGCGGAGAGCCAGTGATAAGTCGATCATGAGTCGTTCGAGCTCAAGTCGAGGAAAGAAGGGGATAAGGATAGAGTCACATCTACAAAACCGACGAGGGTTTCCCTCTGCCTTGGTTCGTTCTTTATCACTTTTCTTCCAGCTGGGATATAGCTGTAGCAAGCAAACAACTGACTTTTTGAGATCGTTGGAATCAGATAGCATTTGGTATTCCACACGAGAACGTGAATCTACCATTTGGTTCTCAGATAATACACACCATCTGACCGTTTACATTTATGTCCCAATCCACACCGGCACCTAAGGCTGCTGATTCTCGATTTCCTTTTCAGACCATACCCAGTATGCCTGATCCTTCAACGCATATCAACGGCTCAGGTAGTACGGCGTCAACGTCCGTCAACTCTCTCGGGCACGAAAAATTTGGAAGTTCTCAAGCCATTGTTGAGCCAAGAATGATCTGCCCGAACGCTTCCGTCTTCACGAAGGGGTGACCGGTTCAAGGTCGGCTCGTGTAGCTCTGCTTTTCCGGCGCCTGAAGCTTTGACATCTTGAACCACTGAAGCTTCCTGTTCCTGAATGAGTCCTTCATTCATGCCAGCATCCATCCTTCAAAAGTTCAACGGTCACTTCCTGGTTCATTTCGGGGCGGTCGAAGGCTTCGTCAATTCGGTTTGCTAGAACTACATTAGCTCCCATGAAATATTGTCTCGATAATAGAGAACATTTGTGAATTGCATTCACCAACCTGCTGCTTTGTTTCGATTTAGACGATTCAAAGTCTGCAAACCTGTCTCAAGACTGTTCAATTTCTTGATAGTACGAGTTCTGTCTATCTGCGATTCTTCGATCTCTGCGGCGATGTTCCTTATCAATCTGTCATCAAGTCTCATGATCATGTCAGATGAAAAGGTGTCAGAGAGTTCATTCAAAATACAACTTTCGATTCTCAAAACATCAAAATTATTCATCATGACTTTCATTGCAATCTGTAAATATATCAGGATATTGACTTCTTCAACGCCGGATCTTCGAGAAGTCTCTCGACTTATTGAGCGAGTTGACTTCGGTACTCACCTTGTAATATGCCTTCATACAGTCGACTGCTTCAGAGCAGGCTTAGCGGTTCATGTCAGCTTCCGTCCGCTGGTTTATTGCATCTAAGAGATTCCCAGTATCGAATCCTTGGTGAGGGCCGACGTAAGAGAAGCCCTTCTCGGGCTCGATTTTGAAAAACGCGTTCAGCTGCCGGGCCTGATCCCTTTTTGCGTGTTCTTTGCGGGCGTTTTGAATGATTTCGATGAATTAATGATTATACGTGATAGGGTGGCCTTTCTGGTGAGGACGCAGAATCTCCGCGACTTTTCTTTCGAGCTGGTCCGCATATATTTCCATAGCTGAGTCGATGATCTCCCGTAGAAGCCCTTCGCTCGTGATTTCATCTGCGATATGCAGTGAGATTAACTGTAAAGAGGTTCTCGTGACATTCAGGATTCTTTCACTGTAGCGCTTTATGAGCCGCTTTCATGGCTTTGACTGCTGATAGAACAAGTCTTCGACAATAAGAGGGTTGAAAGTCCCTGGCAATTCACATTCTCTACTTCTTCTCACAAGCTCACGCACACGGCCTAAGAGATCAGACCTCGAGATTTTTTCCGGCGTGCTTGCTGGCTTTTGGGGGGAGACGTCCTCAGTGATCTCCTGACTATGTCCTTCACGACGCATGTCCCGGGCAAGGTCCAATAGAACGACCTGCACCACGGCTCGGAGTCGCTTCCTAAAGCCTGCAAGGGTCATTGCGTCACCGAAGAATTCATGGACGTAGATACCGTCGACAGCGGCCTTGACGAGAGACAAGGACGATTGACTGACGTGCACTAAGTAAAGCCGTTGCTCCTGCAGTGTTCCCCTCACCTCCCCCAGCCGGACCAACGTGCTTCGGGAATCGTCGATGCTTACATTAATCAAATCTCGAATGCTTCGGTCGGGCTCCGGGCAAGCGATGTCTCATTTCGGGGTCAAGCAACAGAGCGCTTTCGGATAGTGGTCATAAAGTTGCAACGTGGGGATGCAGACGAACGGTGGCTATCCATGGTAGCTAGACAGTTCTGTCGATTGATTTTTCATTTCATCTCGAATATTGCTAGCTCCAACTCTGCGCCTGGAATAGTGTAGTGGCTGTAATATAATGCGGCTCTGGATACGCCTTGACTCGTAAGGTTACCGCTTGTGATAATGATACAGGTTATGATAACACCCTACATATTACCGGGCACTGTTGCGTGGCGGCTGCCTAGCTTTACACGCCGCATCGCGGCATCCTAAGATATATGCGGTGGGGGATCGGGGGCGTCACCGCTTCTCGAGTAGGGTTTTGTAAGGTAGGGTAGCACGTAGCAGGCCGCAAGGATCCGAATTATCCGAATCGCATTTGCTCCTGCCAAAGTCTAGCAAGGGTGGTGCTGCATGTCAAAAGCGGAATGCAGCCGCCCCGAAGCTGCAGGTGATGTGACCGATCTGTAGCTCGAATAGTCCGCATACCCTACCTTACCAACTTCTACTGAATCACACCACGTTCCTTTCCACTGAAAAGCCTAAGGCGCTGTGTATAAACCTTTTCATTTATCCGCAAACGAGTGTGGGTTCAAATTGGTGCTCCAAGGATATCATTAGGAAGAGCAAGTCATATATATCTTGGAGGAATATAGGATAATTGCAGAGAGCGGTCGCGATTGGGTTCCGCTGCCTCTAGCCCTTCACTTCTTGCCCTTCACATGAACGCCAGACCACAAGCCAATGACTATCTTTTTCCTTCGAGGCTCTATCAGACATACTGTCTCTTAAACAGGACTCTTTGATCCCCCAGAATCGGAGATCAGATCAGATATCATGGTTTCTTTGGGCAATGAGTTCTCGTCCAAGGGAGATAAGCCGTTGGCCGTCGTCATAGTGAGTGCCTCCCTTTTCCGCTGGATTTCCAAATGCTAAATTCATTGGGGAAAAAGATTGGGGGCTCGTTAGCCGGGTTAATGCATGGTATAATCATGAAACGGCTTGGCCACAATGTCCGCATACTTGAACAAAATCTCTCGTCGACTCGAACCGATCATGCAGCCGGCATAGGCACAGGGCCTCAAGGACTTCAATTTTTCATGGAGAATGATCGATACCCACGGCCGTATTCATTCGCCTGCCCGGGATTCCAATTCTTGGACAGAGCATCCAACGTCAAACGTGTCATAGATCTGTCTCTAAATCTTAGCAGCTGGAATGTTCTATATTACCGCTTGAGAGCAAACTTTGACTCTCTACAGAGCGAGTACTGCCCAGAGCCAATCAATCCAGCCGCAACAGACGGGAAAGCGGTTTATGACTTGGGTAAACAGGCTACGAATGCCTCTTACAATGACGGCTTTGTTACGGTGGAGTACAACAATCTCGAAGTCGCGGGTGGTGGCACTATTCACGCGGATCTTGTCATTGTTGCAGACGGCCAGAATTCCACCATCCGAAGAAAGTTCATGCCGGATCTAGAATACCCATACTCAGGATATGTCGCTTGGCGGGGCACCGTACCTGAAAGTGACGTCTCGATAGAAACGCGGAAGCTTTTCGACAAGAGATTCAATGTCTTTGCAATGCCTCAAGGTTACATCGTTGGGTGAGTAGAGTTTACTTGACTCGATCCTCTGAACAGCAGGCTGACCTCCTAATAGCTATGCCATTCCCGGAATTGCCGGCAGCCTCGAGATCGGAGAGCGCTTTCTTAATTATGTTTGGTATCAGAACTGCTCCGAAAAGTCGCGGGAATTAGAAGAGAATCTGACGGACATCGACGATCATAAGCACCGAAATACATTGCCTATGGGGAAGATGCGGCCGGAGATCTGGGGCAAGCAAAAGGCGTACGCGGCGCAGAACATGCCATCTTGTTTTCTTGAGCTCGTCAACAAAACTTCTCTTCCGTTCATATCAACCATTCGCGATTGTGCATCACCGCGAGCGTCATTCTTTGAAGGTAAATTGCTATTTGTCGGAGAAGCACTGACGCTTTTGCGTCCTCATACTGGCATGAGTTTTAACCATAGCGCAGTGAATTGTCTGGAATTGCAAAAGGTCTTTCAGGGAAACAGCACGATAAAACAATGGGAGAAAGAGGTACTTCAGTATGGTGAGAAAACCAGACTGTTGGCAACTGCCGTTGGATCTTATTATCAGTGCGGCGTTTCGAGTTCAACTTTCATGCTTAGTGTCGTGCGGTTCATCTTAGCGCTGTTGCGACAAAGACTGGTCGGACTGTGGCAGTCTTCTCGTGCAAGGTTGTGATAGTCTAGAAGTTCCTTCTTATTAGGGATCTTCTGGCGGCGTCGATAGCCCAAGTCGCCATACCCAGAGATGAAACGCTCTCATCGTCCGGGTGGGGGTTGAATCTTTGAGCTTTGAAATCCAGACTTGGTACTTTTCCATACATACGCTTGAAATCGATCAAATCTGCTCTCTGCACGTGTTTCCTAATCGGGATAACCTAACAACGGATCCATTAGATCACAGCAGCCTGAGTGACGGGAGTGCTACAGTTCTTGAGAACCTCTACAACTGGTGGCCAGTGGGGGTACTGATCATGACGTCTATAAGTCTTCATACTGATCAATCGTAAAGCCAGCGCTAGAAAATGGAGTTCTTTGAAGGATATCAGAAAGTTTGTCATCTAGCTTGAGTGGGTGAGACTTACTGATCCCAGGTAATCTATTTCATGACGAAGGCATTAGCTCCTTCTTGTAAAAAATGTTTACACAGCTACTAAGAGCAATTCGCAGCGATAATTTAATTCAATTAACTTAATGTGGCAGATAGGGCATCTAAGTGGTTATTAGCGAAACCGTTCCGTTCTCTGCTAGAAAGTGGCTACACCTGGTTACAGAACTTCTATGACAGTCTACGCCGCACAGCGGGTTGGGTTGGGTTTTGAGCAAGGGATCTCAGTGGCCAATATGTACTGTCAATAGGGTACAGGGTAGATTGGGGCGAGCATATATGGAGCAAATTTGAATGCTTGGGTGGGGGCTTGGTAAAGAGCCCATGTTGGGTGTTTGGAAGGGTGCTTGGGTATGAAGCATATCTGGAGCGAATTTCCTATTTGACTATAAAGCGATATAGATGAATGGTCAGCAAGCATGAGTTTGAAGCAAATTTGATGCGCGTATGACTCGTCTTCGATGTTTCTAGTTGGTGGAGATGTATCATTGTAGGTACATACCTCGGGGAATTTGATATGAATGAATGAGGCTGCCGTCGATTCACCCATGTAGAATACGATTTTTAGCATTTTGATGACTAAAGAATGACTCATATTCAAGATGGACATTTTGATCATTTTGATGTTGACAGAACAACGCCGTGCTCCTCGACTCTTTCTGTCGTCGAAGATCGCAAGTCTGAATTTGTCGACTGTGACGAGTAACCCATGGGATTCTGCACGCCTGAGGAATCACCACCTCCACCAATATCCATCGTCCATTTCTGCGATAGTGGACCAAAGTCAATGACAGGTCTTCGCATGGTTTATAGACCTTAGCAACTTCCTTTGAGCGGCTGATGCGCTATTTACCTGGACGTGGCTTCGTCAACAGCTACAATTTAGGACCACCTCCATTCATTGATACCAAGGCTGCTGCTCGTACCAGGCTACCAACACACCTTGGAGCCAATTCGCAAAGAGCGAAACCGGACAAGAGAAGGAAGACAGCAAAACAATACTGGCCACGGAAGGCATTGTATAACCAGGCTGATCAAGGGGCTTCGACTGAGGTGCGGCGGGCTTCAACAGTAGGGAAAACGAGTGTAGGGTTGAAATCCTCGGGGTTTACGAATATATATTCAAGTCACAAAACGCCACTTGGGAGACTACAAACCGCCGAGGACATTGAATTAAGCCCCAAGAGCTTTTTTTCTGATAGTCAGCGTAGCAAAGTACGACTACCAAGCACATCGATTGGCGCTCAGAAGATGCACTCGCACATTGAATTCCTCTCAACCCCTACTGCGGACACCTCTGGCACAGCTTTATTACTTCACTTCGATGACAAGCGTTACATCATTGGCAATATACATGAGGGAATACAGCGGGCTAGTATTCAAAGAGGGCAAAAATTATTGAAAGTTTCGGATATCTTTTTGACTGGTAAAACGGAATGGAAAAACACTGGCGGCTTGGTGGGCTTGATCTTGACTCTTGCGGATGCTTCTACTCAGGCGGCTATAGCTGCGGCAGAACGGCTCAACAAGAGGCAAATCAGGAAAAGCGGAGGTGAAAACGGGACAAAGGAGGAAGATATACTATCATTGCGTAGCGCAAAGACAAGGAAAGCCGTTGCTTTGGCGCAACGGGCGGCGCAATCGAGTCTGACAATCCATGGAGGGCCAAATATCACACATACTCTTGCCACGACAAGGCATTTTGTTTTCAGAAATGGTATGCCTGTGGATGTCGACGAGTATATCGAGGGGGACCGCAATGTCGGCTCAGATCAAGATTGGGAACCGACCTGGGTCGACCCACGAATCCAAGTTTGGGCTATGGCTATTTCGCCTTCGGTCAACGAGCAGGCTCCAGCCGATTCGAGCCCCAAGTCCCCCAAAAAGCGACCTTTTGATGAATTCGTCGAGAGAGAAACTCCCACGCCCATAGAATCTAGGAATATAAGAGAGTCTTTCAAGACGTTGCCTATAGCACAAGAAGCACAAGAAAGACAGGACCAGAAGCTTCGCGGTTCTGTAGTCGCTGAGATGTTCAACTCTGCGTGGCGATTTGACAATCTTGTAGAAACCCAACTTTGTGACGTGCGGATGCCCGCGGCACTCTTCATACGCAATCAAGAATTGAACAAGCTAGAGCGATATACTGGACCGGTTCCCGATGGTATAACCCCGCTGCCTAATATTACTGTAATGGTGCGTAAACCTTGGCCTGGAGCCATGATCGAAAACCTGCCCTCCACGAAACCTTCTTCCACCTCAATGTCATATGTTATTCGAAACCATAGACAGCGTGGTACATTTCTGCCTGCTAAAGCCAAAGAACTCAATGTAGAACAAGGACGACTGTGGAGCCAATTGGCATCTGGACTCAACGTGCAATCCATGGATGGAGTCACTATAGAGCCGGGAATGGTGTTAGAGGAAGGGAGGGAAGGCGCAGGTGTTGCCGTGATAGATCTACCCTCTACAGATTATGTTGACAACCTAGTGAACCGACCGGAATGGAAAGTTGACAGGATTATGACAGGCGTTGGTGCAATCATATGGTTATTAGGTCCTGATGTGGGTCGGAACCAGACATTAAGAAAATTTATACATGGACGCTCCGATTTGAAGCATGTTATTTCATCTCAAGATTATTGCCCTAACTATCTTTCTATGGAATCTTCAGCTACCGTGGCAATCCGTCTCAACCAAATTGACCCATCGCATTACGCTATTCCGGTTCATGACAACATCAATCTACCCCAACCTGGGCAGCCACCTATCGAGGCTGGTCTCCCTGTTGACTACATCCAGGCTCAGAGGGGTCTTGTAATAAACACGGGGCCACTGTTCCAAATACAGGGCACGGATAGCGTCCCGGACCTCGATACGGCTGCAGTCTTGAAGGAGACTCCTGAAGATGTGCTGGAACTCGCCAAAGCGGCGAGAGAAGAGATTGCTTCCGAGTCGATGGCAATTGGATCATCCGAAAAAAGCCTTCCTAGTCAAGACGCAGAGATTATATGTTTGGGAACAGGGTCGGCTTTGCCGTCCAAGTATCGCAATGTTTCTGCGACGCTTCTGAGGGTTCCGGGGTACGGATCCTATTTGTTGGACTGCGGCGAAAACACAATTGGTCAGCTCAAACGTATATACAACCCCCCAGAGCTCGCAGAGGTTCTTCGCGACCTCAAGCTCATCTGGATCAGTCATCTCCATGCCGATCATCATCTTGGTACCGCCTCCGTGATCAAGGCGTGGTTCGAGGAAGTGCACGGGGGGCAAAGTAGCACAAACAGACCCGGTAGTATTCCACCTTCGCAGCACCTGCGAGACCCAATTCAAAATTTATACCAAGGAAACCACCTCTTCGTTGCTAGTCATTCAAGCATGTTGAGATGGTTACAGGAGTACTCTTCTGTAGAGAACTATGGCTATGAGCAGATCGTCCCTCTAAATTGCTGGCCTGGTGAAAGTAGTAATTCCAATTATTCTAGGATACGATTCAATGACCATGTGATGAGCTTCCACCCTGGTAACCAGGAAATGTAAGTCGAATTATTCTCCAATCTCTTCCACTTTCTTCGGGAAGAGCTTCTCACCCATTTCGTAGGAGAAAAGCCATGACAGCTGCTACTGGCCTTTCAAATCTAGTTACCTGCGGTGTTACGCACTGCCAAGGCGCAATGGCTGTGGCTCTGACCTTCCCCAATGGTTTCAAAGTCTCCTACAGTGGCGACTGTCGGCCCTCCAAGCCATTCGCAAAGATTGGTAGGAATTCAACGGTGCTAATACACGAAGCGACGTTCGACGATGAGTTGCAAGGGGACGCCGAAGCGAAGAAACACAGCACCACCAGCGAAGCTATTGGAGTTGCCGTGGCAATGCGAGCTAAAAGAGTGATCCTTACTCATTTCAGCCAACGATATCAGAAGCTACCAAATATGGCAGGGTTGGCAAATGCCGAGGTCAAGCTCGAAGACACCGAAGAAGCCCAAGACATGATGGATGGAGCGGACGAAGCGGTGGAATCTGCTGACGCGATTATAGCTGCCGCAGAAAGTATGGATTGTCACTACAGGACAAACAAAGAAGGCGACCTTAAAGAGTCGGAAGACCCCATTTCTAGTGTAGTCCGCCCAACCGCGGACCAGCAAGCAATACGAGATATGAAAATCGGCGTAGCCTTTGACTACATGCGGGTGAAGGTAGGGGAGATCGCACAACTCGAGAAATTCTCCCCTGCACTAATTAAATTGTTCGAGAAGCCTGTGGTATCTGATGCGGAGAGTATTCCAGCTGTGGAAAGCAAGGGGACATCCGAAAAGGCCGCAAAGCGTAAGAAGAACAAGAAGGCTTTCGAGGCAGCTCAAAAACAGAGCATAAACCGTGTCGGAAACGGTGGAGGCGAGCTACATCTAGCCGACGTTTCACCGGAGAACAGACCATGGGGAAGAAATGCCGAGCGAGCGGAACGCGATCGAGCTGTGCTTGCGGCAACCGAAGCACGTAACTTGGAAGCAGCTCGCAGAGCAGGAACAGCAGAAGAACCACGGAAAGGAGATTCACAAACGTCAGAAATGCTTGTAGAACCCGCCAGTAATGCAGAGCCATTGAGAGCAGAAGCAGCTCAGTAAAGCCCTGGATGAATCAAGAGGATTTCTCGATCTCTACAAATTGGGCAGGTTGTCTGACTATTGCCTAATGCTCGAAAGCGTGCCTCGTGCTCTGCATATAATAATAAGCTAGCATTCTGGTGCGTGGATATAGAATGGCGAATGTAGATATCAAAAAGGTCATAGGAAATCACAAAGCACCACTCGCCAGGGCGCTATGCCCACATCAGAGCACACATTTCCCTACACAAAGGCCAGTTGGAGGATCAAAGCTCAAGTATCGCTCGAGTGACCGGTTACTTCTGCTGGTTGCTACATTGCCACGCCCACAGTGTTTTGACGTAGAGACTGTACCCGATGCAACGTTCGTTGCAAAACCAGCAGGAGATGGTATCAATCCTTTCCAATCACCAAAAACCGCTGATCACGTTCTAACCACCCTCAATTATCCCTAGAACCAACGAGATATTACTTCCCGCTCTATGCTTTCTGACTAGCCATATCGTCACAGAACTTGGGAGGTTTGAGAAAAGCTCTGTTATGAACTGGTGGGTCTTATAACATTGTCGACTATAGCCTTAGTCCTTATGTATTCATGGTTGGCGTCCCCCCTTGATGAAAAGGGCAATGCAGTATGGAGTGTTTATTCTTATGGATGTGGTGTTCTGGTTGTTTTTTACATCAGGATGTGCGATGGTGCTGTCCATTGCGGCACGTATCTGTTCAATAGGATGGATGTGGTTTTGGGACTATGAGCGTAGGGAGAGGTTGGATGTGGGAGAATGGTACTGTAAGGTTCGAAATGGCTTATCGTTTTCTTTCGATGCATGTCCATTCAGGCAAAAAGTTTTGTTTTTGGTGAAATTGAACTAATGACACGCTGCCTCGAGGTCGACACATTTAGGTAGGATGTCGCGATCGGGATGCACTGATTTTCGTAAGCTTCACTTCATGCCTACTGTTTATATTCTAGGTCTAGCGAGTGGGAAGTGCATACACAAACGCAACTACAAGACCTTTGCAGATGAGCTAATGTTCCCAGAGCACTTCTGGGCATGCTTTAGCCCATAGCATAACACACGTCCAAGGAAAATCACCCTAAAAAAGGATTCTGCTTCTTCGGTATTGTGTGTCGAGCAAGAAGTAATTGCTTATTGAAAAAAGGCACAGGATACGCAAACAAATTGAAAGCCCTTACTGGAGTATCCTTTGCATGTGTCATATAAGGGCACTCTTCCCCCAACCGAACTTTGAGCGTTAAGTTATCCGAAAGGGATTCGTCTCACTCCTCCCGCATAGCCATGCCAATGCCTCCTCATCGCCTCCCTTTTGATACGGCGTTTCGTACCTTTCGTATTCGTCTTGTCCTTGGCGTTGAGGGGTGGTTATCTTTTTGAGTGATTGGAGACGAAGACTCTGAAGGTTAAAAATTCCCTTTAACTTATCAAACGCCGATCCCCAATCTCCGCTGAGAAGGATATCTTCAAGCGTCAGATGCGTTAGCGTTTTTGCGGTGGCTTTAAGGAAGTAGTCCATATGTGGTGGTTCTAGCCTGAAATGTGCTAGATGCAGTGTTTTCAATCGACGAAATCGATTCGTTCCCGGATATCTGCCTAGAGGAATGTTCGGCAGTCCGAATGTATAAGGGGAGAAAGTATATTGACCACTGAAGGAAAGAGTGAGTTCTTCGAGCTGAACCGCTGATCTCAACATACAGACCATTATTTTGTCTGAGCTGGACAGAAGCGGACTATCTAAGTTTCGAGGCTGGGGGTCATCTGCCGATCTATTGATACTCCATAAGCCACGCAGCTGCATTCTCTTCATGTTTCTGAAAGCATTAGAGATGGTGAGTGACGGGAACGGGTAATCAAAACAAGCAGTGTTCAAGGCTGCGGAATGCATCCCGTCGTAATGCCACCGGCTTCCTGCATTTCCCATTATCTCAAAACTGCTAGGCTTCGAATGTGTATTTGAGAGAACCTTGATGAGGGTTGTGAGTACCGTGTTGCATGACTGTTTGGAGAAACTAGGTTTGGAGAAACTGGGCCAACGAGAGAGATGATAACTCTCAGGGACGTTGAAGTATCTCAAGCCAGACTTTCGACGCTCTTCATCACGGCGATCAAAATTATCGATAGTGATAGCGTTAAAGCTCTCGAAGCGGCCAAGAGCTTCTTCTAGTATTTTCACATCCTTGCCACTATTCTGCAGCTCTTGCAGAGATTTGAGCGCCGATTTGTGAGCAATCCATTTCTCGGATAGCGAAGGCCATCCATCGCAAAACGGACAGGAATCTTCTGGGATTCCAGCCAAGGTATGGAAATTTTTCAATTTTATATTTCTTGGTGCGCGACTCCGTATCGAATGTTTGTCCATCCACTGCTCCTGGAGAAAGTGTTTCAACTTGATATAACAGGGCATTTCATAGCCGACTATGAGCTCCTGGACAAAGTTCCGGATGGTCGGGTGATAAGATATTCGAGTCAACTGCTGCAGATTCTTTTTGTCAATCCAAGTACGATGTTGCGCGAAGCGAAGCCGTCCTTCCTTCTCGAACAAACCTTTAGCGCAAATCCGATACGGAAGATTGTATATGTCGTCGTTGGATAAATGTTCGAAGATGTTCGCAAGTATCTCAGCTGGCAGATGATCTATCGTTACTGCTGGTGACCGCGAAACTCGCGTCGCAGTTACTTTGAGTTTGCGGAACTCGATGATGAGTTGGTCTATATCTCCTACTGGTAACGGTGATATTGGAGCCGCCTTCAGGCCGGGTATCTTCAAGATGAGCATGATGCGGTGCTTGGGAGCGAATTTGGTGAAAGAAGATGTATTTGTAAAGGTTTCTGCAGGTAAATGTTGAAGACCCGGTTAATCAGTGTTATGGAAACGACAGTGGAGGGGTCGAGAACTGACAACATTCTGACAATGACCTTTATCTGAACACATGTGTTTGGGTCATGAATCCTCTTCGACGGTACCTGTACTTGCAGAACGCTTGAAGAGAAAAACAATGACCAATCGTATGCTTGTTCTCCAGGTCTTCTTGTCACTCTGCGTTGTACTGCTTCTGTGTTGACGAAGCATGAAAGCATCTGACTCACCATCAATGAATCCATTTCGTCACTCTAGAGTGAAGGGAAGCTTATAACGTGTTATCACTATCGCAAGATAGTTGGCAACAAGTGATAGAGAAAAGCCCCACGATGTGCAACATACCTTTGAGTTCAAGCAAAACAAGCGTTATAGCTAGAAAATCGTCAAAGAATTTGTTAAAACACGGTCGCGTTTGTAACGTCCACAAGAACAATTACTCTGGAGCCTAGAGACTGGTCTAGAGATCCCTTATGAAAAGAGCGGGAAACGAATTACCGGGAGCAACTCTATCAGGCTCCTTGGCAGAGTTACTTAGGTCCTTGGTGATATAACCCCAATAGACTCGGATTTAATGAAGGGTCGCCGATGCTTGGGACTCAATACAGGTGACTTGAATGTCCAGCGTGCGAGTGTCGAACTTAGACCTCAGAACCCAAGGTACAAGGCCATTGCTGTTGCTCGTATGGATATCTGTGTAACAGCACATCGTAAGCAGCGGATAGATAAGGGGAACTTTTAATTGGGGTTGGTGGTAATTATGAAATTTGGTTTAAACCATGGTGGCAAAGACGAAGAAGCCAGCGGCAACGCTGTGCGTTCTTCGCTGATCTCATTGTGTAGAGACTATGACACCCACCACAAAGGGAAAATTACGGTGAAAGATTGCACGATTGCACAACAACCCGCTCTATATCCCAATATCATAACCGCTTCACCATCTCAAGCGCCTCATCCCTATAGCTCGACCTCTCGGCATCATCATATTTACCCCTCCGATAATACTGATCACACGATTCGGTCCTTGTCTTCCTGTATCCTTCCGAAAAAACACGTTTCAACAGTGCAATAGTCTCAGTCATATCACCGTCATCAAACTCTAAAACACGAAGATCGGGCATTTGAGATACAATTTCACTCAGTCTGGTTCGCAGCGCGGTGAGCCACATGTGGAATATTAAATGGAGCCAGTAGACATGGGGTTTTTCTCGGGGCGGTTGCGTGCAGGATATGGTCAGGGTTTGGAGGGTACGGAGGACGGAACGGTAGAGTTGGGATAAAGGGTTTCGATCATCATTTAATTGTATTATTAGGTACCTGCGGTGTAAGTGTTTTGAGGGAATAGTCCTACTGTAGGTTGTGAAACCAAAATCACCAGCAACCAGTTCCAGGTGCCTGATGCGAGACGTTTCAAAGCCTCCCGTTGGCGAATCGATAGTGTCAATTGCGTTATCCCATAAGGAAAGTTGGAATGTGTTATATTTGTAAATCGTTTCCACAGCTTCGTTGTAGGTTTCAGTCGAAGGATGTTCCTTCTGCGTACCGAAAGGATGCGGGCTGGAGCGAGTCTTGAAAGACATAGGCCGCTGATTGGGATGGGGTAGGGGTGGACAAGGCAGTGGTAGTAAATCTGAAGGCGGATATCTAGGGGAAATTCAATTATGCTGCCTAGTTTAGAGGGCTGGGACTTTGTTGGTAGTCTCTGAAGATCTCGATATGAGTAGCCTGCAACGCGAACTCTTTTCACATTACACATGTAGGATACCTCATTCTGCAGTGGACAATGACTGAGCTTTTTCGTGTGGGAGCCATCCCTGACCAATCAGCAGGCGCAAACCAAGCTCGGGCCGAACCTTATCCCGACACCTTTATCAGATGCTCCTGAGTACCTTTACCTAGCGAAGGTGTTTCATTACTACTCCCACCATATAACCAAGCAGCCTTCCAACACTGGATACCTTTCTCTTGCGGCCCTCGAGGCTTGTTCGCCCGCTCATTGCGCAACGCTGCTGCCGAGCGGCGGTACGTACGTTCTTCAATATGGGCAGCACATCAGGGTCGCCACAATCCGACGGAAAGATTGGTTCGGCGACAATAACAGACCCACGGCCGAATAAAAGAGCAAAGTTGACAGGCCGGGCTTTCTATGAAAGTATAGGCAGTCCAAAGATGATCCTAGCCCCCATGGTAGACCAGTCGGAGTTCGTACGCTTTCCTGATGATCTTGACATTATGACTCCTGCTAAATATTTGTTTTAGGCATGGCGTATGCTCACAAGATCCTACATGAATCCGGGATCCTCGAAAGATCTTTTAGCATATACTCCAATGATTCATGCGCGCTTGTTTTCCGAGACCCCCAAATTCCGCGATCATAATTTCCAGCCTATCAGGTCCGGTTTAACCTCACTACCAGATCCCGCCACTCTCTCGTCTTCTGATATCTATCTTGACGGCAACCCATTGATAGATCGACCGTTATTTGTACAGTTCTGCGCAAACGATCCCGACCAACTTCTTGAAGCGGCACGATACGTTCAGCCTTTCTGTGATGCTGTCGATTTAAATCTTGGCTGTCCTCAAGGTATTGCCAGGAGGGGACGTTATGGAGCTTTCCTGCAGGATGACTGGGATCTTATCTATAGGATAATAAACAAGCTTCGTGAGAATCTCGATGTGCCCGTCACAGCCAAGATCCGTATACTAGACACAAAAGAGAAGACCTTAGAATATGCAAAAGTCATACTCTCAGCTGGTGCTAGTGTCATTACCGTTCATGGACGGCAAAGGGATCAGAAAGGGCATAAGACAGGTCTAGCGGATTGGTCTGTACTGCGATATTTGAGAGAAAGCCTACCACCAGACACAGTCATCTTTGCGAATGGAAACATCTTACAGCATGGAGATATTGACAAATGTTTGGAGGAGACGGGGGCGGACGGTGTAATGAGTGCCGAAGGCAATCTGCACGACCCGACCATTTTTGCAAAGGCCCCTGAGGTGGGTCGCGAAGGTCGGGAATACTGGAGGGGCAGAAACCAGGTAGGAGGTTACCGAGTGGACGCGGTTTTCAGACGGTACATGGACATTCTGTACCAGTATGTGCTAGACGAAACCCCGCCAGCGCGAAAACCGCTTTTCTTACCAACTGATACTCCATACGAGGATAATGAACAGGCTATCGCCGAAGATGAGAGCGCTGATGCGCATGATCAACCTCCTGCAAAAAGGCAGAAGCGCGACAAGAACACCAAGCCAACATCACTAAATCTACTAGCTATGCAGGCCCACCTCTTCAGCCTCCTACGTCCTCTAGTATCGAAACATACAGATGTCCGGGATGCGCTGGCTCATATTCGTGGGGGCGAAATTTCTGCCTTTGAGGGTGTTCTACGTATGACCGAACGAGCAGTAAAGGATGGTCTCATGGATTATGAAGCGAACCCAAGCAATTACGAAAACTTTACGTTACCAGAGATACCCAACGGAGTGCAAGAAGATACGGAGGGCAAAGACGAGAGCTCAGTGGCGACTGTCAATGCATGCAAGAGACCTTGGTGGATTTGTCAGCCGTATGTAAGACCATTACCGAAGGAAGCACTAGCGAAGGGGAGCTTGCAATTGAGCAAGAAAGAAAGGAAGAAGCAAGAGGAAGACTTAGCTTGTAAGAATCTTTTAGCGCGACAGAGTGGACAGTCAGAAAGAGAGAAGTTAGATGAAGCAAATGGATTGCCTAGGGCGGAGATGCCGAAAGAAAGTATGGTGTGTGGGTGAACAGAAAACAAAATTATTCGCAAGATCCTTCATCGACCGGGTGGTGAACCAAGGCAATTCTACGGTGAAGTCAATGAGTTGCTACCAAGACGGATAGCTCTAGTCATGGCATTACAATGTCCAATCTCTCTACTTCCATCCCACGATTTAGACGGTCACTGCAGGATCAAGTAACAACGAACCATGCACATAGGAGCTCGGCTCTTTGATTGATGTCTTTGATCGCCCTAGACACAAGCTTGTACTTGAGCCGGTGGCGTGTCAATCAACTTGCGCTCGGGAGCAGGATTTAGCCGCCCTGAATACTACATTTAATACCCCAGATTGTCCCCATAAACGTTTGCCCTTACGTGTACACCCTGTCTGGCTTCCTTCATACTCGAATCAGATTTCGCTCGCCGCGGAGCAGACAATCACGTACATACACTGCTGAAAAATACCGTCAGCGATCATTCGGTATATCTGAAATGTTCGATAATTTTGTATGTTTCGTAGTAGATTGATTCGACAAGGCCGTATATAATTCGCCGATTTTCTTCGCATTCATTGGAACAGTTGAATTAGTCGACGTTGTCAAAAACCCTTAGCTAGTACCCTTAGCCACTCTTGTGCTGCTTATACTAGCTTAAGATTCACTCCTTTATCCTTCATCATTACAGCTATCTCGACACGCTTGAACCAGCGTTCTAATCATATCCTTATTGCAATTGCAAAGAGTATGAAGTGGGGGGGTTAAAGAAAAGCCAAGTGGCAATTTGATAAACGGATGGATTTGAAATTTGAGCACAGTATGACAACATGTGGAAGCCAAATAGCTGTACGTTTCAATTGTTCTCCAATCCATTGCTACTTCTCACGCTTCCTCTGTTGCTTATTCTAACTCTAATCTCCTCAATGGCTCCTTCCGCTCATGCTGTGCTCGAAAAATTAAGCAGCTATCCCAGTCCGCCCCGCGCCAAGCTCACCGCCTTCGAAGTCAGACTCATCGTCGTCATCCGGGCTCCACATTGGAGGCTTCCCTGGAGCCGGGTCCCCCCGACGAGGATATTTCGGACGAGGTTGCGGTTCTTCCTCATCTTCGCTGGACTCTTCAGGGGCCTGCTTCTGGTCCCTTGGCGTGATCCCGGTGTGATCCGTTATTTCTTTGATACGGCTCCGTTCGGTGCGCAACGAGTCTCTGGTTCGGTAAGGCCGAACATCAGTATTGCCAGGTAGGATCTGCCCTTCAAACCTGGCGTTGAAGTCCCGTGTGACTCGGTCCCAGTTCATCTTTGACCAGTTCGCCTCCTGCCCGGCGGCCCTTCTTTGCCTCTCGAAGTCGATGTGGGCGTCGAAGAGAAAACGCTTCTCCAGATCGTGGAACCTTAATCGTGGAGGGCGGGCAATCCCGAGATTGCGGCTATATCATTGTCAGCCATCATGCATAGGACGAATTCAATTCAGACCAGGTACAAACCGGAATACCTGGCTTCTCCACCTATTCACAGCTCGAATCCGGGCTGCACTCGAGAAGTCTATGGTTCCGTGTACCATTAAAGGGTATTTATATACGGAGTCCGCCTTATTACCAGGGTTCCTCAGTGTGATGGTCAGCTTTGAATCATCACGATGGCCCTTCTTGGCAGAATCCTTGTTGACCTGAGGGTTCAGACGACGCATCAGCTCCAGCGGATCCGGCCCCTCCTCTGACTCCTGTTATACCAGTACAATTTAGCTTACATCCAGATCAACTTCTGTCACACCTAACCGTACCTCCGGAGCCGTGCTCAATTCAGAGCCACTATCTGTCCCACTGCCAACATCGGGCTCTTCGTTGTCCCTGGGCGCCACGTCTCGAGGTGGAACTAAGGTCTCCTCCTCTTCAAAAGTTCGCTGTGTCGCAAGTCGGTAGTCCCAATCTGCCTGAGCCAGCGCATATATAGCCTGACGAGGGTCCATCCGGCCGGTAAGGCCCATCCACTGAACAGCGCCGTTGACAATGGCACTCTCAGTGGGCCGAGCGGCCTCCGACAACGAGAAGTAGCTATCTGCCATCACCTGCCGGAGTTCATGGTCGGTGCCATCCTCATCTACTCCGTCGTGGAGGGCTCTTCGGACATCACCTAGCAAGGTGTCGGCTTCCATCTCCTCGGTCCGTACATTGAACTTGAAGGTGGGATTATTAGCTAATGTAGCTAGTTTCGCTGTAGTGGGTCTCCTACACTAAGGATTAGTGTGTTACCACTTTAAGATGTGCTGTAACAATGGCAGAACGTACTGGCGCCGAGGAGGATTATCAGGGTTTCGAGCTTCTCCATTGTTAGGTCTTCATTATTACAATATTATAGCGCTCGAAACTGTACCTGGTCTAATGCCCGTTTCCCTCAATGCTGGGTCTTCTTAGTATTCACACTAACATACTAACAGGATATGGATAAATCACTTCTTCTCTCCTCAGGAGTCATCTCCCAGTCAGAGACTTCATCTTGTTCCGTCTCTCCCTCTTCTTTTCCAACTTCCTCTTCATCTCCTTCTTCTTCCTCCTTGTTCTCCTCCCCCTTGCCTTTTATTCGTCAGTGACACTACTCTTCAGACAACGAATCATCAACCCATACCTGGACGCTGGGGAGCATCACCCCCGCCACCGCCTCCTCTTGAGGTTCCTCTAAAACCTCTAGACCACATCTTCGAGGGTCTCTCTTGATGGAATTTACGCTTGGTTGGCCGTCAGCTCAAACTTCTGAATTTTCTGAATGTCTGTCCCACGGTTGTGTGGAGGATCCAAGATAAGTTAAGTAGATGTTAGGATTCTATCCTCTGTAACACCAAAGACCCTGTTTTAATGTGTTGAGAACTTTCGTAATAGAAGAGCTTCACTGTCTGGACTAAAATACCAACACCGGTTGGATCTCGTCACAAGTTACAGCAGTAGAATTTTCAGCACTGTCTGTTATCACGTAAGTATTGGAAAAGATACTGAGAATTAGAATACCAAGAATTCTTTGGGAAACTTGAAGAACGTCCCGGTATAATCACAATCAATAAGATCAAAAGTATTCGAAGAAAGCAGTATATGATGTGACTTCTTTTCAATAGTAGTCGCTGTTTCTGGGAACCGGTGAACCAAGTCAAGTTCTCCAAGTACAGTATTATAGCCCTCTATTAAACATGTGCAGTAGAATTTTATGCAGTGTTTGATAACAACGCAGTAAGCACATGAGCTGAACTCAAGAGTGTCAGGAGTCCTTTGCTAAGCGCGAGTTGTTTCTACTCTTGTTTAGACTCCTGTTCATCAAAAGAATGTCCGAGCTGATTAGAAAATTCATATCACTTGAGTCTTTTTAGGAAAAGGTTCAGCTAAAATAAAAGTTTTCATAAGTCCTTTTTTTCTCAGCAGATATTACGGCCTGGTTGGAAGATGAAATTAAGCATCAATGAATGATCTTGGAACTAAGTCTTTCGGGTGAGATAAGCACCTCCGACAGGAATGGCTATTATCTGACCCACGAGCCTATGAGCGCTTCGGGAAATATGAAGGCAAGGAACGGGAGTTAGGTGAAGCGCAGTTCTTTGCTGGAATAGTATCTCATCGGTTTCAAAAGTCCTGGCCCTAAAACTTTTGCAACCTCCTCTAAGCAAGCTGTAGTTGTTAGATCCCGGATCTCAAAGCCGTCCGAGTAAACCTGACCGACCAGGCAGCACTATTATTAATACCTCCCCAAACTTCCTCAGCCAAGCTGCAGTTGTTGGATCGAGGGTCTCGCAGCCCGTTTAACGACCTCAAGAGTCTTCTGCCAGAATAGCTTCAGATCAAAGGCCTTAATCCAAGTATGTAGGAAAGACAGTTCCACCCACCATAGCCGAAATATATATACCCCCCAATGAACACCCCAACCCCCAAAAATCCACCACCTATTCCCCCCACATTCTCTTCTGGGTTTGGCTATTTTCACACCTGTTGGTGGAAGTCGGCGTGAAGGAGGCTTGACCGTGTGGGACTTGAATGGTGTGGTGAATTATTGGACCTTGCATACGGTGGTGAAATTGGCGAAAGATTGGTGAAGGAGGATATATTCGGAGGAAAGGCTTCACTCGCATCTTCCGACCAAGAAAAGCCAGTCGTTCCTCCTAGAGCAGTATCAACACTGAGTGCATGAATGCTTTCCTCCACTCCACCGGTCTTCCGAAAAGATCTCCCTGGTCGCTCGGACACGCTATGCCCTGACCACTCTCGGATTCCTAAATCCTCGTCAACAATCAACCACATCAGGCCACAGCACCAGTACCCCTATAGCACGCCCTTCACATGCCTGGATCTAGTTGCGGGTTTTGAAGTTTGGGCTACAAGCTTATATAATATTGTCCGGTACATGCTTAGGCATCCGGCAGAGGCAGCGGCATTCAGACATGTATTGCTTGATTGATCTTTCAGGCGGTTTTTGGGCCTGCTAGGTGGTTGTCTCCGTGCTCTGGGAATAATTGTTCCATTGATGGTTGTAGTGAGTATATATTTGTTGTTGTGGTATATAGGGTGATGATATAGTAGCCGTCTATGAGGGCGGAGGTGCTACTTATATGTATAATAAGGTACTATGCTCGGTAGATGGCCTTTATGGTCCTCATAAAGGGATTGCGGTATGCTGCAGGCGCTGCATCTCTTTCTATTGTTTGGTTGAGTGATAGGGGTTGGAGCAGGCTTCCGTAGGGGTTTTTTGGAGGTTTGGGTGGATTGGATGCCTGGGCTTTGTGGTTTGGAAAGGATGGATAGGGGAGAGGAAGGGTGCGTGGACATATAGACGGAAGGAACTGCGTGGATGGGTGTGCTGGTTAGGGATTTGCATTGATGGTATTTCTCTGTTTCTTGTTCTTTTGGGTTTGTATCGTCTAGAAAGTTCCAATTGGAATACTTCCACTTTATCTTTTCTTTCAGCAAAAAGGTGCCGCATTGTTGCTATCTTCTATCTGCCTACCCTCTCGAAGTTTCTTCCTTTAAAGCTTTCCATCCAGAATTTTTCTACCTTAACTTTCAATGAAAGGGTTGAGAATGGGAAATCTCCAGTTCGAAGCGCAATAACTGGAAGGTTAGGTGGTTTTAGTGAAAGGCCATACGGGGAACGAGCCAGAAAAGATATTGAGAAAAACAAAGCAGCGTAACATCCCGGTCTTCTATGTAGAACTCGTCATGTAGAAAAAAATATAGGAGACAGGTATCAAAAGCGAATCAATCACGGTCAGCTGGATCATCTCATCATTCTAGTTCCTGGAATCCCCTTTGCGACACTTTGTAGCCATAGGCATGCTGCGTACTAGCTTAATAGGCTTAGGGTTAAAAAAAAAAGCCACATCAAGCACACATAGGTGTGTCATCTGTGAGCTCCTTGTTCTCTAGGGTTGGTCGATGTGATGTGATTCCGACCATGGGTCGCGTGATTCCTCATAAGCTATGATAGGTCATTTTGGGATAGGACAGTTTGTTGTTAGGTTGGCTGGTGGCGGAAGGGGGGACGAGTATTTTGGTTTTCGCTTTGATCAGATCGAAGTCCTTATGTGTATCAAGATGGTGCTTGGGAAACATGTTTGTTAAAGACCACACAGCCTCTTCATTGTTACTCCTTGGTCGTTATCCCATCCATGTCGTCACCATCATGGGAAAATGCCGATCAATCTAGCTGAACATAATCGAGACATATGAAAGCAATTACCAAAGCCATTAAGTGAAGCAACCAGACTTGCGGTTGCAATTTCCAAGGAACCAAGCGTTGGATTTTGGACGGTTCCAGCATTTCAGAAAGGCTGACAGTATTCGTATCTCGCGATGGCCACGCTCCAATGGTTCATCGGTAGTGTGCATGACCGATTTGTACTCGAAACAAAGCATATAGTTTGCGGGAGTAAAGAGCGCAGAAAACAGAATCAAAGACGAGGACCAGAGTCTGGAGAGTCGATATCGGCTGAACTTGACGGCCTGGCGTACCGAGGAATCGACATCTTTATAGCCCTGGACGGCGAAAGTCAACCATCCATTTTTCTTCTTCGGCCCCTCGTTTTGAGACAGGAAGTTTGACTGACATGTCACCATTAGATGGATGGCGGCAGCTGGTGAGTGTGAATAGGCAAATCCCGAACATTACTCGTCTGTACAGCCAAGTTGTAGCTCGCGAAACCCTTGCTCAAGTTTATCCAACGCACACACAACATCTCTGTGGAACCCAGCTTGTAGCTTAGGATCGTTCAGATTATCGCCGCATCCAAAGTCACACTCTAGAAGCTGCTTCACGATCTTGCTGTACGTACCGCCCATCTCTCTTCCCAATGAGTTGGCAAGTCTTCTGGCGGCGAAGATCTCGGTCAGTGGACTCCTTTCGCCATTTTCAAGGTCGCATGGTTGCTCTAAGCTTCTCAGAGTCGCGCAGTAGGCTACCTCCAGTAACATAACACCCAGGTTGAAAAGTAGACGGTTTCGTGCGACCGACCGAGTCGGATTGGTGGAAGCCTGAGATAGCGCTTGGTTTGGCCCCTTGATGTTTACGTGTAGGTGGGGAGCCTTTAGACTTGGTCTTGATTGCAGTGTAGTATTACCCTCAAGCCCAAAAAAGAATATATCCTGACTCCGCCAAGAAACCTTTAGCCACGGGGTAGCATGATACTGGAGAACAGCAGTTGCTAATGATTTTGCTAGGTGTAATCTCTCGTACTGTGGGAGGCTGCCAGCAGGCCCCTGTTGTGAGACTGACGAGATAAATTGTTCGAGCGAAGTAGCACTGCCGCTTCTTGGTTGACTCGGTGAAGGATAGACAAGGTGTCTACAGCTGTCTGTGTGCTCAAGCACTCCAATACATATGTTAGATTGCATAGGCTCGCGGAAGCTGCTGCGTAGATAGTCACAAAAGTCCCTTCGCAACCGGGGACTTGAGATCAAGGCGGTAGAGACAGCTACAGCGGGGACAGTGGATGACACCGGTGCTGTGGGTGCAAATCTGACGCTTCTCTTGGGTTTCTTTGGACGGTTTTCATTTGGTGGCTCTAATTCTCTTTTCAGAGACGAGGCGAGGTCCATGATCCCAGCGATTGGCTCAGTCGGAATATCCGTTATTGTGTCGCCTATTATCGTATCAATCATGAACCATACGGGATCGACTTGAGTTGAAGAGCCCTTCAATGTCAAGTTTGTGAATGCCAGGCTAAATTTTACCTGCGCAGCCGGCCGGTCGTCCTGGGTCTCATGCTCTACTTCGATACAAAAATGAGCTAAATGCTCGGAATGCTTTGTGCAGGCTTTTCCTAGTGCCTCATACACTTTCCGGGATGCCTTTTCAACAACCAGATACTTTTCAATTTCGCGGTTGTGTTGCCTAGCATTTTTCGGGGATGATCTTGTCTGGCAAGGCAATAATGCACTAGTCTGGCTTGATAACGTTCGGAAATCATCGTTGAGTGACTTCAAATCTGCCACAGCCTGGTCAAGCCTAGATTTGGAGAAACAGAACCGTAGCTTCTTCCCTACACCGCGTCGCCAGGCCTTGTTTTTCTCCGTCTGTGATGCCTATGATTACAGATCGCTTAATTAGGGACTAAGTCTCGAAAGAAATTTTTGCTCACTGCATTGCTCGCATCGACAATAGCACCCAGATCTTGACTTTCTTTCCCTATGTCACGAAGCTTTTCATCAATTAATCTGACAATGATACAACAAGCTTCTCGCGAACCCCCGAGCAGCGTAGCAAGCTCATGTTCTAGCTCGGGGTTGGTCCATGATGGATGGGCGCGCCCATCGAGCATTCTGGTGGCCACATTGGGCTCGGTAACATTTTCGAGAAGGAGGCGGCATTGGTTGCGAAAGATAGCTTTCTGTATTTTCAATTGCTGCTGAAACCGATCCACTTCTGTATCAAATTTTCTCGATAGCGTACGAAGGGGCGAAAGCAATCTTCATAATGCTCCGCAGCGGATATTATTAATGGAAGGACCGCTAGAACGGTAGATATTGCAGCGACAGTAGTCATGACACTTCTATGAAACCTTGGTAAATGCACAGATGTCCATCAGGCGACAATATGCAGACGAGCAAAGGATACTCGTACGGTTTATGGGAATGGTTGAAAAGCACTTTTGCCTGGTATTGCCTGGTAACTCGCAGCCTCACACGATAGAATATGGCTTATGATAGGCTGTTGACATGCAAGGCTAAGTACACAAGGCTACACTCAGCCCAGATGTGGTTTTTGCGCAATGCATCCGCTTCCATTTCTTGCACTTATCTATACCATGCAATAAGGAAATCATGCTTAACACTAGTGAATGATGAGCGGAAAAGTCGCAGTAGGCGGCACTGCTTCCTACACAAACCAATGGATTGATGACAACTTCAAATCATCTACGCTTGGCGAGGCCGCAATCACAGACACGGAGGATTACGGCTTCGCCGCCCGCTTACACACTGCATGCCTCCGAATCTTCAAACTCGTTTCGCATTACACTTGTCGCGTTTCCATCTTCCAAAAAGAGGCGACCCAAGCGGCCAATGTGAAGGAGGAACTTGGACGATTATACCTTTGGGGTGAGAGCTTCCCAGACGGAGACCTGGACAGAGCATTGGAGCAGTCGGATGAAATTAGAGACAACGTCTTGGATCTTCTCCGGGGCATTGGAGAGACACTAATCCGCGGTAAATAACTTAATATGATCTCTATTATCCTTTTTCAAGCATCCGAACCTTCACAATTCAAAGTGTTGAGAACCTTAGTCTTGGACACTAAGCGGAGCCTTAAGCAGGAGTATTGCAATTCCTTCCAGTCACACACCAAGAGGCCCATCATCAAGACGTGCAAGATCTGATCTCTCTCATCGAGCAATCCAGAATCATCACATCCAATGATGGTCAAGAAGTAATCGACGACTGCGAAGACACTGGTTCGGAATCCGATACGGAAGACGGAGACGGCCCTGATGAACGAGGTTCTAATCTCCTCCAAGATCTCGAGTTCCGGACCCTATGTCTTATGGACTTGGTCCCTACCTTAGAGCTTAACCTCGCGCTTGCCGGAAAAAGACGGCTAAGAGAAGTACAAGCTGCGGAAAATCCATTTCGTGTCTCTGAACCTGCTCATGTATATATCTCTCTCGTACGTGACAAGTACAACGAAGCTGATAACAGGTTGATCGAGCGCCTCGGAGAAGCTAATTGGCAGAGACATGTGAATATCCGTAGAAGAATGGATGCAATGATGAACAATATTGAGCACGAGTTGGATCCTTTGACCGAGAAAGATCTGATGCCTTCATTCCTAGGACCTTCAGTTTTCCACGACTCCGGACTTGGCACGAGCTCAGCAGTATCTCATAGTTCCTTCGTTTCCAGTAACGCTAGTAGTGATCTTACAGCTGCACGGGTACCCCAGATGCCTGCAGAAGTTGGCCTTGGTGACCCATTTCAGTGTATTTATTGTGGGTATACCATCCATAACATTAAGAACCGCCAAGACTGGAAGTATGTCTCTACCGGCGCCCAACGGAGGGCTCTTCAAGCTGAATTCTTACAGGATGCGTGTATTCGCGGACCTTCGACCGTATATTTGCACATTTTCCGGGTGTCAGGACGAGCTAGTGCAATTCAAAAACCGCAGCCTATGGGCCGATCATGAATTCAATGAACATCGCGTAGAAAAGACTTGGGTCTGTCCGCAATGCTATATCGAATTCCCGCGCCCAGAAAACTGGGCACAGCATGTGCAGAGTTCACACGGTATTGTGTTCTCCGGTCCAAAGCGTCAAATTGCTATTGCGACAGCATACAAACGAAAAGAAAAGCCCGTAGAGCATGAGAAGTGCTTTCTTTGCAACAAAATTACCGGGAAATCACCCAGGGCCTTTATAAAGCATGTGGGACAACATATGGAGGAGATTGCACTAATGGCACTGCCACGCGAGATAGAAGATGATTCAGGGGAAGTTTCGGAAACCACAAATGAAGACTGTGATCATCCTTTAGATCTGAATGACGGTAATTGCACTGTCTCACCCTTTGGTGATTCTCAAGCTGATATGTTTTCCGCATCTTAGATCGGCCTGAGAAATGCCCAGTGGTGAGCTGTCGTTATCACCAAAAGGGGTTTGCACGTAGGTATGATAAGAATCGACACACCTTGATCCATTCCGGAGCCATGGTATGTGGATTTTGTCCAGGATCCGGCTCGGCCACCGAAAATTTTTTTAACCGCGCCGATGTCTTCAAACGTCATCTGACCTCCGTGCATGGAGTAGCGCAAGGATCCTTGGACGCTCATAAGAGGAGTCTACCCAATGTCTCGGCTAAGAAGGTGCTAGAAAACCCTTACGGTGCTACTAATAAATGCTCGATGTGCTCGTTCAGATTCAGTAATGCACAGGAGTTCTACGAGCATCTAGACGACTGCGTTCTCCGTATGGTGCATCAGGAAGGTCTGGGCGAAGCTGTTAGCGAGGCGCACTTGCCTGAAGAAGCAGCTGATTCAACTCTTGGGGATAAGTTGAATCGGGAGATTTTAGGCCTTTACAAACCTCCAATAGATGTCATTTCTTCGACCCGAGCAAAGACTAAGCAACATTTTGGTGAAATAGCTGGGAAGCCACGCGTAGAAAAGGAGTTTACGCAATACTCGTCAATAAGAAGCTCAAGCTATTGGTCTGTATCAGACCAGTCTCGCTTTCAGAGTTTACTCTCCAGATTTGGAACAAATTGGGATGCTATTGCAAACGCTATGGAAAATAAAACACCAGTTATGGTGCGTGGAGCTCGGAAAATGATAGATCGAAGTTATTTCGCTCAAGCAACTAACATGTTTTTCAGGTCAAGAATTATCACTTCCGTCTCATAGAACGAGATGAGAGTGCATCGATCCTAGAAACTGCCCACTTCGCAGACATGAGAAACGCAGACGAGAGAAGTCAGGGACGGTATATAGTTGAGGCCGCTAGCTCTGCGGAGAACAATCGTAAAACGTCGCCTCGGAGGCCTTTGAGCCCGTCAGCCCCCGTTGCAGATAACAAAGCCGAATCTGACAGGACCATACGCAGTCGGAACAAAACTCTTCGGTTGGATGCGCTCAGAGAGGAAGCGATGCCGCGGAAGGTGAAGAGTTATTGGGGAGGGGATTGAAGGAGAGCAAATTGAGAGCGAGGAGTTTCAGTCGGAGATTAAGAGGGAGAAGCTTGAGAGGTTACAGCTATCAAGAGAGGAGCTTGAGAGGGCTCTGGCGAGACAGAATGAGAGCAATGAGAGGAAGGGAAATTGAGAAGTTAATGCTTTAGTTGGAGGAGATTGAGATGAATCTGAAGAGAAGGATAGCGAATATGTATGAGGACGAGCGGCAAGCCACTTCACGCCTACTATGGACCTCACCACACCCAACACCACAAGCGAACTATCTCACCCACCCTACTTCACCACCCACACAACTTGGGGAGCTCTACATCTATATAGATCAAAACATCCAATACAATGAAACAGACGACTAATATCCCCACGAACAAGTCGACAAAAAAACTCTACCCCAATCTCCAGCTAGCTTTGAGACATCCAAATCGTCCACACTCAAAATCGACACCAAAAAAGCGAACAAAGTACCTATGTATGAGAGAAAGAGTGAACGAACAAAAACAAACAGTGGGCGATGACGAATCAGAGTAAAATCTCGATCTCGTCACGTATTGGCTGAGAATGAACGAGGAGTTCTTGGCGGAAAAGATGTATTTTTTTCTAGACGCGTATCTAAAGGCAAGCATCATTCTTCAAACTCAGCATGAACCTGAAGCTCTCCAACCCTCTTTTTTCTCATCCGCGACATCTCTTACATCTCACAACATCTTCACATCTTCTCAAATCTCTCAAATCTCTCAACCTCTTCAACTATGTACTCCGACCTAAACGCTACGAATTCCAAAAAAAGAGCACTGTAGCAGCGAGATAGCGAATCAGCAATCTCAATCTCACCATATGATACTGTAGAACACAACAACAACATCCGCATCGAGTACCCATATCCTTTACTTAATATCCAAACCCACCCCCCCCCCAAAAAAAAGAATCAATGTTCTGGTGAAATGTCCAAGGTACCCAGATAGATCTAGTAAGGGACTAGTCGGTGGAGAATCAGGGTAGAGGGTTGGGATATCGGCGGCGTGGTCCAAGTATGCCATCGACCTTCAGTCAGGCCATCCGTTCTTGGGTTATTGGGCTTTCAGCGTGGCAAATGCATGTTGGATATCGTCGTTCTGTCGGTGGACAGATTAGCTTCTGACAGTGTACACTGGAGATCATCTCATTCTTGGACGACAGATTTAGGAAGAGAGTGGCTCAAAGCACTCGGGTTACTCGGCATTCCTCAGCCATTGCTGCAAACAAAACCTTTTAAGATGACATTTCATTTCCATTAAAGCCCCCTTTTACCCCCTGACCTACCGACCACAATGCATGAAAGAGAGAAAAGGCTAGAGTAACACGAATTAAAACACCCACACTCGCTCGCTCGACTGCTCCTCCCGCAAACCATGAGAGCGAAACATCTCATTCCAATCTGTGGAAAACCAAATGCCTAATGTGACTTCCCCTACGCTCAAGAACGGACAGATGCGAATTTTAGTAAAGGTTGCTTGCTGGCGCCGAAGCCAGAACAAAGGTGAAAATGCGTAGGCGTGCCGCCGAAGTGTACGGATAAAGCCGAGATCCTTGCCGGTATGCCTGAGAGAGAGCCAGATGTGTAGAAGAGTAGAGCTAATCGTTGCTTTCGTAAAATTAGGGCCGAAAGTCTCGGTTCCATGTTGCAAGTATTCGTGACCAGCTCGGACCTTGCGTAGTAGGACCAGAAAAGCTCATCGAGATAGTGGCAGAGTTGTGAGCAAAGTAGATGAGATTCACCATGACCGTCAATGTACGGTTCGATGATGCACAAGCCGTATGCCGAAATGTATCCAATCGGAGGATCCTAACGGACCAGGTACTAGCGCGTCGTCGTCCAGTGAGATCCGCATATCGAATCTTGCAGATCAAGTATTTTGTATGGAGGATACTCCACAACATCCACTTATCAGAAGAAGTGCGTGTGCACCTTGGACAGTTCGTGAACTTCCATCTCCTGCTTCACAGTTAGGAAGGCCGGCAAGTCATTGAGGTCTCTGGGCTTACCATTTTGAACGTGTTAAGCTCCTCCTTGATCTGCTGGGCCAGCATTGGCGTCAATCGGTTGCAAGTCGCAATTTCCCCTCTTCGGTCATACTCGCCGCTAGTCCATGTGTCGTGGAATTGTAGACGGGGGCTGAAGCTAATATTGCGAGAAGGGTTGCTCCGTGGCGTGCCAGGCATGCTCTTTGAGTCTCCACCAGCAAAATTTACTGCAACATTCATAAAGTACTCTTCGCCATCCAAATTGACAGAATCAGTCCTCCGATGGCCAAGGCGTGCATTGTTTCCTTCACCTGGACTATTGGGGGAGCTTGAGCGCGGTGAGTCGGTAAGGTGAGGGATTTGAGGGAGATCGAAGTATGCAGGTTTAGAATCGATCGGCTTCACAACAGGAGATGTGTTTCCAGAATCTGTGCCGCTGCCTGTTCAGTGTTAGCAAATACATCACTCGCAGAGCCGAGGGTAAAACCTACGCTTCAGAATGCCTTTCTTCACAGCAGCAAGAACTTCAGCCCGCTCCTTCTCGCCACCAACTATGCTCCGTCTTCCTCGGGGGATCTCGTTGAAATCGTTCTGCGCGGCGAATGGCTCCATGCCAGCACTTGCGGCGTCAATGGAATTCCTCTCGAGTTTGGGAAATCCAGTCCCGCCTTTGGCTTGTTCATGTGGGTTTGCGTTAACATTTACTTTTTCCCGTTCGGCTTCAACTGTCACCATCGAGACTTGGGCTACACTCGGCTCAGGAACCGCAGAGTCGGCAGCGGGTACCCCCACGACTGACTTTGGTCGAAAGAGTCCAACCAACGAACGAGAACCCTTCTTCATACCCTTACCCATCTTCCGGATCATGACAGACGCAGAGGACGCAGTTGAAGATATTGAGAGATTATCGGTCGATCCAGTAAAGAAATGACCCTGCCCAGAGTATATCCCTTCTCCAAGACCTCCTGCCTCTTGCTTTTGAACTATTGCCGCCTGTTCAGCCTCACGCTCATCTTGATAGCGATCTTTCCTCAGCTTCGCACGTTCAGCGGATGCGTTGTTATTCATACTATTTTCTGCAGAGGCCTTTCTTAGCTCGGCAGCACTACCAAACGAAAACGCTCGCCGTAGCCTCGAGGATTTGCCCTCCTTCTTGGCGTCTTTCTTGTTGAGTGCTGCTAGGTGCTGAGCGGCGGGACTCTCTGGGATACCAATTTGAGGTGTGGGAGACGAAGCAGAGGGCTTGGATTGAACCGCAGCTACAAAAGCGTTCTTGTTCGAAGGAGCTTCGGGGCTCATTGGCATTGGTTTGGATAACGGAGAAGGATTCGTAAGCCTCTTGTTTGCATCTGAAGATCCACGAGGAGGTATATTGACGAGTTTCGCTTCATGTTTAGCAACGGGAGTAGCCTGAAGAGCTGTAGGATTGGCAGTGGCGACCGCTCCTTCTCGTTTGGTCTAAGAACTGATTGTTAGCCATCTGGTCGAATGCTGTATTAAACGTATGGAATGCAGCAGATCTTGCCCAACCAAATGACACGGCGAGATGGGATGAAGGGAAACATACCGAAGGTGGCCGTGAAGTAGAGCGACTGGTACTCGTACTCTCGGAACTGCCTTGACGACCATGCGATGACCCAGGTTTCTGCAATGTAGCAGGGACTTGGCCCTCTTTCCGCTCTTGTGGTGCAGGACTTGCAAGCATAGCCGCATAGGTCTTGGGTTGGGCAGACAGTTGTATAGGTGTCTCGGAAGACTGTGATGTGTATTCCTTGGCTTCTAAGCTACTGATGCTCCTCCTACGATATCTCTTCGCCTGTTCTGATGTGGATTGTTTGTGTAAATTCATGTCGTCTGAACTCCTGAGCGTAGCAGAGGAGCCATCACTCCCGCTATGTGACAATGGCGATTGAGATCTCCGATATGAGGGATAGGTAGATAACGATGGTGTGCTACTGGATTGTGTTGGAATATTGTACAGGTGACCGACTGTGGCCATGCCTGAGCCGGATGGGAGAGCAGATCCACCTTGCGTTGATGCAGAGCCCGCCGACAACCCATGCGTCTCTGGTTTGCGGTTGTTACGGCGATAACGATCAGGTGAGGGTTTCGCCATAGTGGTAGAAGAGGCAGGGGTAGCTCGTGAAGGAGGATTAAGTTCGATGGATGACAATGGCCTTGGATTAATGTGCTTGATAGTAGGTGACGTGAATGACGTATCATCTCCAGAGCCCATCTGTTGCTGCGGCGGAAAAGTGTTCCCCAAATCTAGAGGGGAGGCCACAACCGCCGGTAGACGCGGCGGATTGGAGAAGGTGGGATTGGGCGATGCACTCTGTTGCGTAAACGACACCACCGGTGCAGATGTAGTTCGGTTCTCTTGACGAAGGTGCGGGGAGGCAGGATGTTGACGAAGAGGATTTCCACCGCTTGGCGTTACCGGCGTTGATGTAAACGCATATGGGCTGACTGGGGGCGTGGACGTGTGACCCCGGTAGTTTCCCGACGCCATTCCACCAACGGACGTGTTATATATGTTTCGCGGCATTGTCGAGTTGCGATGATGCTGTTGACTTGAAGATCCTGTCTGAAACGCATCGGATGATGATGGACGCGTCTGAAGCATGGTGATGGTTGATGAGGGTGAGGGGAACGACTGCACCAACGCAGCCATTATGCACGACTATAGGACGCTTGATGGACTTTACAAGCTATGTAAGGAGGCTTTGAAGTGGAAGAGGGATTGGCGGTAGGACTTGCGTGGACAGGTTCTTGATCGAGATTGAATGGTTGCCTGCCTAGATGAAATTCGAACATTAGCACCAGCGTGACCCCAAGAGTGGAGGGAAGAAATTTTAATCCACACAGGAAGATTCAGTCGTCGAGTCAAAGGTTTCGATAGGACTGGTTCTGACTTGCAAGTTCGACGTACGGCTTGTGGTGGCGGAATGGGTTCTCCAGAGTCGGTGGGCAATCAAAGTTAAGGTGACTACAAAGACAGTACAGAATAGAATTGGTCGTGATGTCGATGGCAGATAATGTTGTTGAAGTGGTTGAAAGAGTGAAGAACTTGACTGTACCGTGGTTCTCGGCTGCCGCTCAGGGTCAATGTGAACCAGAGGCCGTGAAGTAGACAATGTGTTCGTCAAGAACACGGGTTGTCTACTCAACACTCTGTACTCTTCATTCGAAAGTCCAGCTCACTTGAGAATCAAGTGGATGGATAATGAAGGGAGATTGAGGATCGATAGACGGTCCCCCTGGAGCGTACAGATTACGGAGTTTGGGTAGCCAAGCGAAAGTTATTCCGGAACACGGCAGAAAGAATGCTATGGTAAGGGGGATTGGAATGGGGGGACGTAATTTACAAGCGAGTAGACACCGTCAAGAGGAGGAAGAAGCTGGCAAAGGTCGTGAGGAGGGGACGATGGAATGAACCGTGTATCGTCGAGTGGTGACAGTGAGCAGAGGAGAAGGCAGTCGAGCAGGGGGGGCCAATGGTGCACAGTTGTTCGTTGTTACTGCTAAAGAGTGCTAGTACGGAGGTACGGGATACTTTACCAAAATTACCAGTAGTGAGGTGGTGGAGAGACGCAGCGGCAGGGATCATGTCTCGCTACTGCCACTAGCGCATCACTGGCTACGGAAGGCGTCACTTTTGTCCACGACAAATGTTTTAACGCGTTTTTCTCTGGCGCAAGGCAGATGCTTAAAGGGGGTGGCATCATGCCTAAGGTACCTTATGGAATCTACGACACTTTCGGTCAACCCAGCTTCGGCTCCTACCGCCCATTTTGATCCAAGGACTTTCGTCGCTGGGAAGAGACACGGAATGTTTTTAACAACATTGAAAAAAGTTTCTTTGGGACAGATGAGCACTTTGTCCCTTCGAGGACTGATTTTCCAACTGAGCCGCACAGACCGAATCCTTTGGCTTTTAATTGATGCGGGCAATCACGATCCACGAAGCTTATGCACTCACCCCCACTTTCGAAACATGCAATCTCGAGAGATCCACGCCGAGCAAAACCTCTGGTAGGACGATTGATCACGGATAGACCCTGATAAACTTCCTCGGCGCTTATCGTCGTGTTTCTGGTTGACGTCGACTGTCGCCTGTTCGCGATTCGCGAAGTCGCAGTGGAGAGATTAAAGTAAGATCGACTCCATAAAGTATGAATTGTGCTCTCCCTCGTCCTGGATAAGGTACCTTACCTTACTGTACAACTCATCGTCGGCATTTCTGATGTCCGTCGGAACCAGCGCCAACCAATGCACCGATCCAATGCTTCCTTCCTTCCCAACCAGGGCAACGTTCACATGTCAGCTAGCCCCGAACACGCCATCAACCGATAAGTCTTTATCAGCGCCCGCACATAAGAGCTTCTCCAAATCCTGATATGTACGAGTACGAGCGAGATTGGCAAACTTGAAATGGGATTCTTCGTTGTGCATGCCTGCAGAATGACCGTCTCAAAGGGGTGTCCTGCCTGCAGAACCATTTACGTTCTTCCTATTTCCAAGAGGGTGTACTGACTGAAGTCTGACGGGGCCAATAATAATAGACCTATCTTTTTCGATTAGGAGGCTGATGACGATGCAGAAAAGAAAGAAAACCACAACACCATTATAATTAAACAACTCAACGGATACTGCTACGGTACGAGTACCAAGGTACCAAAGCATCGTAGGGCCCAAATGCTTTATTCACTTAGCCTTTCCAATCTTTGTTCCTGAACCAGCTGATTGGTTTATTTGGTTTCCAGTTTCCAGAATTCCATTGGGGAGATTTGGGAACTTAGTCATCCCCCCCATTCCAGATTAGCGCACATCTCTCGGTTATCTACCCTGGCCGCATCTCATTGAATCCGTAGATCTGTCGACTGTCGTACGTACAGCAAGGTAGGTATGTAAGTACTGTATTATGGCACTAAGGTCTGATCAAACGTACCCTTAACGTTCCTAATAATCCGGGGTCAAGTCCTGATCTCCTGAGCTTCATTTTACGGGATATTTATCGTGGGGCTAAGGCCGAGGCACTCCGCGCAAATCTCCTTCCGGCTTTACCTTAATTGGATCGCTAAGCCTTCTGTGATCTATGGATGACGACAGCATCCGCTTCGAACAGCATGGAAGCGATTGCTACTCCGTTGACAATGCAGGTGGTTTCTCCACTGCTGTCGTATTCGGAATTGCAGTCAAACTTCGAAGTAGACCTGTTCCGTTACCACAGGAGTACATACTCTGGCCGCAAACCCCTTGATCCACGAAACCGTGGATTGGTCGCCCTCTTTGAAAACAGTGCAAAACCCTCGAGGGATCCATTGAGAGTTTCAGGATACAAACTAGAAGGCTTGGTCATGGACCCTTGATTTTCAAGCCACAAGCTCAAAGATTGAATAAGGTAGTTACTTCACAGTCTCCGTCTTCTGTTCTCCAAGCACGGCATGATACAATCAAGAGCGTCATCATCTTCTGCACACCAAGAGGTGTCAAGAGTTAACACATAACAAAGCGATAGCCAGGCATGCCAGATCAACCATCAGCCTAAACGGCACTTTAGACACGAATCAAGATCAATCCTTTTCATACGTTCCGTTCCTCATCTCTTCTGGATCGCAGATGTATTACAATCAAACTCAAGTCAACGATAGAACTATATCATGAACAGCGAGTCTAATCATTCAGTTGAATATTCCTACTGATACCAGTTCTTTAACCGCTTCCGATACACAACATTCAATCCTCATCTTTACTTTCCTTTACTCTATACCTTCAACTCCTTCCGCCCCAGACATGTTATACATCATACATAAACATCCATTTCGCAACTATCTTAATTCATACAAGAAAAAAGCAAATCAGCTACGTCTCAATGAAGCCTCGATAACTAATATAACAATATTCAACCACAGCAAGCCACTCTCCCAATTTCACAATACCTCTTCTCCCTTCGCTTCCCCACATAGATCACCAGCACATATTCAAATTCAGTTCACAACAACTCATAGCTAGGCAGCTATCACACCATGTACCAGTATCGAATATAGAAAGCCTACCTTATATTGAACAGTCTTCTACACGCCTTTGCCAATCTTCCCAATCGCTCAACCTTGACAACCGACCTTCGTTCAACAGCTATACCCTCTCCAAAAGCCATCAAGAAGCCTACTACTTCATCTCAAAACTCCTTCTTATTCCCTGCATTTCCATTCCCTTTAGATATACTACTAAAAACGGAAGCCTCGGAAAAATCCCTATGTTAGTGCCTTTTTCTTTGTACTTATCAAAACGAACTTCAACAGCCATGAGCAGAAGGCTATTAAATGCAGGTAGAAAGTTTCGTGATGCGTGCGTAGTAGGGGTTTCTGTGATGTGGATGATGGGGCGTTGGGACTTGGTGTTTCGATCTGTTACTAGGGTTGAGAGGGGGGAGGGGGGTTTTGGGGCGGGGGGGCGTGGGGGTCGTTGCTCGTCTGGTAGAGTTGAATTAGATGTTGTAAAAAACAATGATGAGCTTTCGATGTAGTATCGATTGTCTATATGGCTGGCTGCTGTTTACGTAGCTTGTGTTTCCGGGTCTTCCGTTCCGATGATCGGATTTTCTTAAAAACTCGCAGCACTTGAATGTCCCTAGATTTCTCTTCTTCTTGTATGTAGCTATGTCTAGTTTCTTCTCCTCATGGGTCATATGTGGGACGTATGTATATTTCCGAAAAGGTGACAATACTTGCCATGTGCGTCTCGTTATAGATCATGAACAAAGAGAGCATCCAATGCTGGGTGCGTGGCGCTAGTTGCTTGCTTCCGGGTTTCGCGACTTGAGCTGTCCAGCTCCTTTTTGGCCTTGGTGGTTCTTCTCCATGTCTCTCGACGGGGAGTTCCAACCTCTTAAGTATATAGGACGTGAAATATCCCCTTCCCGCCCCACCAAACCGCAAAAACCGTTCCCTAACCACCTCTTCCCCCCCACGTCCGTCTAAAACGCCTCCAGATCTCGCATCATCCACCCCTTCCCCACCATCACCGCATCACCGGCGCTCTTCCCTCCCGATTCCACTTCACTCGACTCCGCACCCACTCTACCGCCTCCCTCACGCCGTCCCCCCTGAGTGCACTCACCGGCAACACCCGACTATCCCTCACGCCCCCTCCCTTCTCCCCTTCAAACACCTTCCGCACCAGCCCTTCCTTAATACGGACCGTTTCCACGCAGTCCTCGCGGTCCTGTTTGTTGGCGAGGATGAGGATCGGGATGCCGGTGGTGTCGTGGGAGGCGAGGACGGATTCGAGCACCAGGCGGCATTCTTCTAAACGGCCTAGCTGCCTCGTTGATTCCATGTCTCCGTTCTCGCTCGCCGAGGTGCCTTCATCATCCGGGTCATTGCGAGAGCCCAGATCGTCCGGTTCCCCATCATCCCCGATGTCAGTACTATCAACCACAAAAACGATAGCATGACAGCTGCTATAGTAGCTCGTCCACAGCTTCCTGAGCGCGTGCTGCCCGCCTACATCCCAGATCTTGAGATACATGTCCGGCAGGCTAATCGTTGAGACATTCTGGCCGACGGTGGGGACGGTTTTTTGGGCGGTGGGGGGGGCGGAGGGGAGGTAAAGGGATTTGATGGTGGAGAGGAGTGTGGTTTTGCCGGCGTTGTCGAGACCGAGGAGGAGGATGGAGTACTCTGGGGAGCGAAGGAGAGTTAGAATGGTTGAACGTGTGGAGGGAATGGGGGAGGGGAGCGGAGGGGAAGTTACCTTCTTTGGAGGTAGCGTAGAGGTAGAGGGATTTGGCTAGGTGGTACATGGCAAGCTGAAGCAGGGGCCAGCAGCTGCTGGGATGGATGTTAGTCCGGCATGTTCTGTGCGTTGAAGGGGACAGCTAATGTATGACGAGAAGCTTTGGGCAGGCCGGGGGCTTTTGCGCGATGCGCTAGTGTTCGACGGGGTGCGGATGAGTTCCGGGATTTTTTTATCTATCTACACTGTTGTTTTGTTCCAAAGAAATGACAGTGCATCTTGACTGTTGCTTTGATGGTTCTTTACTACATAGGCGCCGTCTGTGTGCTTAGAGCTCCTGAGGTCTTGGGGTGTCACGACTTTTCATCAAGGCTCAGGGTTTATACGTGCTAGGAAGTTGAAGGCTTGAGAACGAGGATGCTCGTATTTGGAGTTTCGTCGACCTTTGGTTTCATTCTTTTCGTGGGTTGTTTGGAGTAGCACTATCGTACCTTCCTCAATTGATTTAATGAGTGTACCCATATGAGTTCTCTATCAACGGACTTTCTTTTTCGTACGGGTTCAAAAAGGCGTTCGACTCCTTGGTTCTCTTCTACTGTCTGTATTTATCTGTTCTATTTAGCCACATCCGGTCTCCCACTACTCGATTCTAAAGTCTTGAGCGTATCTGCATATCCAAGTACCGGGGCGCCCACGGTATCCTCCTCATTCCCAGCTTGGACTCGAGTTCCGACAAAGCCGCCCGCAACCTTACGACACTTCTTACGCTCGCTAGCCAACCTTGTTCTCAAGGCAATACCCAAGCGTCGAAACTGGACAGTGGTCGGATGAGATATTTTCGTGTGCTTGACGGCCAAAACAGACCGAACCTTGACCGCATCCCGAAGTCTCTCTAGCGAGAGTATGGGTCCGAGCATAGCCCTGATATCGTCGTCCGAGCTTACCACATGATTCGGCTGGGTCAGATCTTTGTGGTTCCAATGAACCAGTTCATAATGCCGTATGACAATCTCGAGCTTTGACAGTTTTTCGGACTTTGTCAATACTGAAGCAAGATCAATAATACAATCTCTTAGCCTTTCATCGTGCGTCCAATACCGCTCATAACCAGCCCACACATCTATTCTCATCCTTACAAATCTAGCGAAGAAATCAGGGCTGAAATCATAGCAATGTCTGTTGTTTTTGCACTCCACTGCCCACTGGCATGTATCTTTTTCGTTGCTATATTTCCGGCCAAAGTATGGATATATGCGAACTTGGAGTGTTCGACGTTTATCCAGCATCTTCGAGATCTCAGCGTGGATCTGTCGAGAAGTGCGGATGATAGCTCGTTCATTCTCTGAAAGTGAAACGGCTGTACGAAAGTATGTCTTCTCCGGGGCGCCACGGTGGACAAGGTTATGCTCGGGCATGAAGTATTGCCATATTTGTTCTCGGATCTCGAAGGGGAATGTGGCGAAGAGCCCAAGGTTCATTTTGTCTAATCTTGGTTTCTGATGATGTACAAGCTCGCTGGTATTGAAGAGAATAGTTGACCAGAGCCCGAGATCGCCTTCTTCGAAGGTTGGAAATTCAGTCATAACGTACTTGTGGGCTCCTCAATTGGAAGATCTTGCGAGTGAATGTAAGCTGGATTTGGGGTGTTGGATGAATTGTACCCTTGAAATGATAAGGCGAAGGATTTTAAATAGCCAGTTTAAAAACAACCGCGGATCGAATGCAAGCGATGCTAAGACAAAAACAAGTCAATCCACGATGAGAATCCGTGAATGAGCCAGTGTTTCCATGGTTCCGTACAAAACCAGCATAACTTCAAGCTATTCGGTCCCTGGAATTAGATGTAGTAGCTATCGAACTAGCTCACGGATGTTAGCATACCAAACAAGTATTTCCAAACAATTTCTATACCCTCCTAAAGTTCTGTCGCAACGGCTATTCACAAGTAGATTTCTACTTCCTTTATACGATTAAGATAGACAAGCGACAACAAGATTTAAGGTGTAATATAGAGTACTCAGACAGTCATTCAACGTGATTGCTAGCCTGCCTCCAAGAGGTGAAAAGTGTTGAAATATGCTATACATACCTGAATAGGATTGTTCCAAATTGTGTTCACATTTTGGCCGATTCGTAAATCAACAAAAAGGCCGAACAACAACCGGTCTTCGCATAGGTATCCAAATAGACGAATAGTCTACTCATTATTCCAGAATGTACTGTAGCATAACCTTTAACTCGAATCCAATTGCAAAGCTCGAAAATTGAGACTGGAAGAATTAGACAAAAGAGACACATTTCACTGATGAACCTCAACTTTCAACTTCAAACTGCCACTAGACTGGCAGTCGGTCTCGCGTGTCTGGCGATGTGTTATCGTTCACTGGCCTTTTGCATCCCCTGGTTCATCCGGGCATGGGCTTTACCCCAAAAGTTGTGGGCCGTAAAATGGAAATTCCAGTCCTTTCATGATGTGCAAGAGATTTCGTGTACCAGGTTCGGATTTGAGGTCGAACTATACTCGAAGTGTCGACGTTGTAGCTGTTTTGTTGGGAGAATATCTGCGAGGTCTTTGTCTAGCATGGAATTCTTTGAACTCAAAAGCGGAACAGAGTCTTGGAGAAAATGTGTTTCGCCTGATACTGGACAAAATCTACTATGCTGACAAGTCTTGGAAAGAGATTTCCTTCTGACGTATTATCACTGCTTAAAGACCGTAGTTCTTAATGTGCAAGCTTCACGTTTCTGCCTTCTATTACCGCATCTTGAGCAGTTTATAACGTCGAGACTGAGCATAGATAAGAATAACAAGTGAACCATCACCATCTTGCTGTTGAGCTGTCAATTTACATTTGTCCACAGAAATACAAGTCCTTTGGAAAACCTGACCATCAATGCCTGCAATGTAGCCCATCTTCCCTCGTAGCATTATGCTCGCTCGGTATACGCCCCCATTCTATTGCTGAATAATATTATCCAAATGCCCCTACCATAAACTCCTTGTGTCCAAATCGTACGGTCGTTGTAAGAGAGACTGGTGGAAGAAAAACATGATTGTCGGTATATTCGTAAGGTCCCGGACAGGCTGCTTATTCTATCCAGGCTCCTGGCACTCTTGGTCCCCTGTACGTTTCCCTGCGGGACTCTAAGCCCATGGCCTTACGTTGCTTGATAGCTCTTTTTTGCATACGGCGCTCAAAACGGGCTTCTACTTGCTTTACAATCTTTGCGCGCTCTATGTTATTTCTCCCATCCTTCAGAAAAGATGCCTCCCTATCATTACTTACACAGATTTCGCAAGATTTCCAGTAAGGGCGAATGAAAGGCCCATTGTTAGGGGTATAGGACAAGGAATCGCCATCGTTTCGGCAGAGATATATAAACTCGCTACAGACCAACGATCCGGGTTCTCTGGGGTCTATCCACCATTCCCAGTAGACGGTCGGCGTTCCCTCCAGAGAAAATATTAATCGGCGTCTATCGTCCACATAAGGAAACTGATGACGAATGCGTGGCGGTTTCATAGGATGCCGCCGCATCTCCATCTGCAGATAGTCGTGAACGTCCACACCTGTGCTGGAAAGAATTTCTAGCCATTCATCTCCCACAACACGCGACTCGATCGGGTCTCTACAACGAAGAAAGCAATGATCGATGAGAGAGCGAGTATGGTAAGAGTAGTCATAATAATTGACACCCATCCTTACGAACCTCTTGATCAAACGCTTCCAGTCCTCGCTCTGCGTGGCCCCAAACTTCTCTAAGAGCTTACCAAGTAGAAAGAGACGTTCCCGGTTCTCTAAGTTCTTGATACAACTTTCGACTAGTTCCTGATTCAGAAGGTATTCGAAGACCTGGGGAGGAGAATACTGGAGCCATCCAATATAATCAAAGTAGCTCATCGTCACCAGATCGGTCTGGCCGTAAGACACCATAGTCTCAAGCGTTTCCATTAGTGCTGGCAATTCTTTATTTTCGGTTGTATACATCATCCCCGTCAATGCTACCCTATATTATTTGCACAGTAATCAGTAAGACTACGTAGAGACAACGTCAAAGCTTTTACACACCTGCCCTCCCAGTCTCCAGAGTTTGGGTCTAGGCCTTGCTGAATCAGGAATCTGCAGACATCTGCTTGTCTGGACCTCGCAGCCTCCTAACAGCAGTGAGTTTGCGTTTCAAGGCGTTGACGAACATGCGTAAGGTTTTACATGAAGCAGGCTATCACCGTTCTCGTCCACGACAAACGGCGACACACCCTGATAACTAAACGCCGACCTCAGAGCTTCTATATCACCTAGTTGACAAGCTCGAAATATTGGGGATCCATTCCATACACCCTCGAACAACGAATCGTCAGCCTTGACCACTTGGTAGCTGGTCAATGTGCTCGACACCTTCCCGTAATTATTACCAAGGCGCATTTCTACGCAGCGGCTAAAGAACGAAGGTATGAATGTGACAACCGTTTCATGACCGACAGGCTTTGACTTTAATACGGCAGAAGTCTTGCGTGTCAAGTTGCGATACGTGTATATAGTTCGATAAACAAAAGTCCCGAGAAGCGTCGCGTGCGAGGAACTTATAACAACTTGACGTTGTCTTGAGTTCATTGCTGGATTGATGTTTGATGGTTTGATTGTGTTGACTCCGACTTCCACGGACGATTTTCTAGGTCTATCTGAAAGCTCTGTCACTGGACTAGCTGGTACGAGACTTGACCTGAGCAAGGAGATCTCGCTGACAAGGGTCGAGGTGGTTTGCGTATGGTTTACTCTGTCTAGGGTCAGTGTTACTGGAATCCCTTGAGCAGTCAAAGGCCTTTATACTGCACGTGCGCTATGTTCATCATCATAGCCGTCTGTAAACCGATCATGGCTTGTTCCAGTCGACTTTCGAATTCATCCAAATCTTTTTTCTTCAGCATAAGCTTCAATGAAGCCCATGTCTTCGAGACCTTGCCAGATATGTTCAAACGGTTCTTGGCTTTATCAACAAAGCTTGCCAGAAGCTCCAATTTGCTCTGGCAATCTTGTAAGGCTCTTATGACAGCAGCATGCATATTGGGTATGCCGTCTTGGTCCTTCTGCTTTGGTTGTAGAGCTCGAATTCCATCGAGGATGCAGTCCAGCTGCTCAAGAAGATCAACAAGCCGCTTTAGTTCGTTTGGAGCTTCGTTGATGCTGCGTAGAAAGCGGTGAATTTCCCGCACAGAACCTGCGAGTTGGATGGTCAAGGAAATGACAGCGATCCCGCTTGCAGCAGTGCTCAGCGGATCCATGTACAATAGATGATAACCAGCACGAGAACGCAGACATGCTAGGTAATGGAGTTTTTAGAGAGTAGAACAGTAGTTGCTAGCTGGAAAAGGTGGCAATGGGAAAGGAAAGGGATCGAATCGAGGAAAGGCTGTTTGCCCGAGCAGCCGCCTCGTTGGTGCTGCGCAGCCATACCTGGCACATGCAGCAGCATTTTACGATCAAGCCAATCAATGCGGTAAATCCTGACAGAAAGCAAGGCCGGCATTGGTTGAAAGTCGTGACTGTTGGGGTTACACAACATATGGCGCTTGTCAAATACAACCAATGAGCGCACAGCTGTGTACCCTGTAGACTTGTGATTGCGGAACATCTTGCAACTTGACGCAGCAATATAACATCGTGCCAATGTCTCTTCAACGCAACGTCAACGTAGTTTGTTGAACTATGGGCAAGTAGTAGAATTAACACATGCTCACATTCTTGGCAGCTCTGCTCGAATTCTCTGTCCCAGAAAGGCCTGCTTGTACGGATACTGCCGCTTCCACTTAATTTAGGAATGTCAGGTGAACATGCCACAGCATGGCTACCTATCAGTAACCTTGAACAGATTTCGAATGCGTTTTCTTGAAGCCCAGCTGTGATGGAAATCGTCACAGTTGAACATGTATAAAAATTTTGCTGATGTTGTGATCAAGAAAAGACGACTCTTGTTGTCTAGATTCACGAATGTAGTGATAGAGGAAGCTATAATTCCTATCCATACTGGTATTGCGGGACCAGTATGTGCATCTGGAAAGCTGGGACGCTGTGTTCGGGATTGAAGGCGCACCATTCGTCCAACAGGCGGTTACCAGCAGCGGTCACTTGTCTGTGCCAAACGCAGTCTTCTAGGCACTGTGACAAGAAGTTGTAGAGTGTGTTCCACCAGCAGCCAACGAGCCTAGCGTGGTTGCCGGTGAGCCGATTAGGAATGTTGCAGGATTGCTTACCTTCCACTTGAGCAAACAGCGCAGCAAGCACGGCACACCACCTGCTCCTGAAGGCCAGATGTATATAGAGATCACTTGGATCTTTCAACTTCTTCCCTTCCATATCACAGTCCTCGTCTTAAATTGGAACTTGATATCCACATCTAGTCCCAGATATTCAAACGACAAGTACCCGATCCTAACCAACGATGTCTTCCAACAAAATGACCAAAGATGATGCAGCCCGCATCCAATCCACCCAGGTACTAGTGCTTTGACGTTCCACTACCCCCTATACTAACAATAAACGCAGGACAAGGGCAGCAAAGACATGTCGTCGAGCGGCTTCGCAGCCCGTGCTCAGTCCGCAGGGGACAAGAATACCAGTTCCAGCCAATCAGGTGTTAGTCAATTTGGAAACGGACGTAGCGGTGGGACGCCAGGCAGCAAAAGTTCAGGCACTGCTGGGGAAAAACAGAATTGAGAAGGGTTTTTGGACAGGATCGTTGGGAGACGGGGAAAGGGAAATGTGAGGCATGGGCACAGGGGAAATCGCCGACTGAAGTCATTCTTTTTGACGAGGAGCCTTTAAGGAGAACTTAGAAGACTGTTTGATCGTCTGAAGTTGCCAGGCTTATGATAGATCAAGGGCCAGAAACTCATTTTCAATGGCAAAGCTGGCCAGGTGATAACTTCCTATCCCAATTTTTAGATCTTGAATTACTTAGCGGGTACTCTTCGGAAGATTCCCAGATAGGAGAAAGCAGGTTCTCTGTTGCCCAATATTCAAACGCTCATAGGAATGCGTTTAGGCAAGGATATGATCGCGCCATGAACCCATGGGGGAAGCTCGTAGCCATTAAAAGGGGGACTTCTAGGCAGGGAACAGCAAGACACGCTTGGCAAAAACCTGTCCTGCACAGAAGCAACATCCTCAGCCATTAAGACAAGTGGATGTACCAGCCCTTTCGATTGAGCAGTGTAAGCCCCTTGACCTTGGCTGGTAAATTTGATCTGAACAATGCAATGGACTTTGCCGACCGTCTTAGCAGTAAACGCGTGTATGTTTGCTCTGTACAAGCTCTGCACAGGCTCTGCACGAGCTCTCTTCTTGGGCTTGACAAACGCTGTTTTAGAAAGGTCGATCGCACCGAAATGGAAATGGAAATGGAAATTGCCTGTCGCCTCAATCGTGATTTGTTCCATGACTACAGCTTGCACCTTCGTCTTCCTTCAGCCATAAAACGTGTTCCAGATAGGTGAGGTACAGCGAGGCTCAACGTCTCCAAATGGAGATGAAGGCACTCAGTCGGAAATCCAGTCGAATGTAACAGTCGAATGTAAGAATTCTTGATTATTCCCAACTAGATCAAGGGTCGGTGCGGCTTTCAATAACCCATCCTTCATCTTCTCGCCAGGATTCCTGAGGTCTGTGCCCTCGTCTGCCAACGCGATGCGCCATGCTAAACAGACCTGTGGATGAGGCGGCAGATCGTACGTCTCTCTTCAGTCCAGAATCCTTGCTACTGTTTTGTTGACCAAACCCTAGGATGCTTGAAGGTTTCAAGATTGCGTAAATTAAAACATACCACTCTGATGGCTGGGGGTTTTCATGCTTTGGGCGGAATGCTTCGAATTTCTGTCCTCGTTCTTTCCATGTCTCATCTGGATCGGAATGCATGGCGCGTACGACCTTTCTTTTCTTACCTTCGTACAGGCGACTAAAAGTGTGAACAAGCCCATTCATGTTGAACACAATAATGTAAGTTGAGAAAGCCACTATTATGACAACATATATTAAAATCGACGACGAAAACTTATCATTGATGCTCCAGAGCGACTGTGCAGCATTAGTGCGTAATACTTATTTGGATTAAGAGCCGCTATGTATTTGTATAAGGGTAAGGCTTACCGTGCAAAAAGCCAATGGCAAGAAAAATACGCTAACAAAAGTGAGGAGCTTAACATTCTGACTCAACCTTGTCGACACTCTACTTTCGATAACGGCGCTCGCTGTAAACAGCTATAGCCCACGGTTAGACATGGTTTCTAGCATAGCCAGTAGGGACTTACAGCGTCTCTCAAAGCCTTTGTAGAAGTAAGCTTTTGTCTGAAGTACTCGCGTTGATTTTGCAGGATATTGTACTGTCTCTCCGTGTTTCTTAGTTGAGTCTGATCAAGCTCTGGGAGGATTTCAGCGTCCAGTGAGGGCTGAATGCGAGCTTCCTTGTACAGTTCCCATTGGATCAGATTGTCTGTTATGCAGAGTTCAAACTCTGACAAGCAGTTGATTGCCCAGAAGTATCTTCTTGATCTTGAAAACGCTCCGTCATCAAAAAGCAAATTATCGTGCTCGTAGGGCTGCATTAGGGAATCCCCATTATCAAGAATAAAATCAAAGAAAACTTGGAAATCTGCCCATCGTTCGCTGATTCTCTCGAGCCCTTGACCGATGAGATTCATCTCGGCACCTCGCTGGGTGAGTCGGCCTAGGCAATGTCCAAGACTTTGCGATCTTTCAGGAGCAAGGTCCTTCGTTGGGAAAGATTTATTATGCTCGTTGAAGAAGTGATTAGGCGCAAGCACTAACATAGTCCAATTCTCGATCATATTGCCAGTAACATCACTGCTGGGGTTGGCAGGGTCTGCAGCAGCTGGAATATACAACTTTGGATAGTCAATAAAGATAGTCATCCAATTAGCTGCTTGTAGTTGTGCTTACTGTGTATGCACATCGTCTAAAAGAATACCCGAGGGGGTGGTCATATAGGGGACCATGCTTCCACAGCTCATTCACGAACATGTCTTTCCCCTCACGAATGTCATAGAAAGTTGTGTGAAAGCCAGCCCCAGGGTCCAAGTAGGGATTTACCGTAGTATTTCGTTGTTTAAGCTGTAAATGAGAGAATATGTGGCTCCATAGCCCCGTGCCCGCAACACCTCTTTGAAAATACGGTATGGGATCTGAAAGCCCGCCGATAAGCTGCCTCTTCTGAGGATCAATACTATCGCCAGTCGTCATGCCTTGGTACAATCTGAGCCTAAGTCAGCGAAAGAACACCACGTGCAATAGAAGTGTATCACATTAACCTTGACCATGGAGCATGGTGCGAATGTCCATACTCTACCCTAAGCTGGCTTCCGATAGCTTTATCTCCAACTCTATACAACCTAGCATTATTCTTTGAGTCAAGGTCCACGACCAGAAAATCGTTCCCTGGTTGGATTTTGAGAGCAGTGTCGAATCGACCTAACTCCCTTGAATCCTTCTCGATTTGGCGCATTGCTCGTGAGTACGATGTAGGTTGGTCCCCATCGATTGGACTATCAGAGGTAAGTGTAAAGGACTTCAACGGCAAACGGCCATCGTCGGGGATCTTCCAGTAATCCCCAATTAGATCTTCGATCACCTTCATGAATGGCACATCGAGAATCTGATGTGGCTTTGGATGACCTAGTCGCCAGATACTGTAAGGGACAGTAGAAGGCAACGAAAGATCGACGGTGCTTGTCTTTTCGAAAAGCGACCTAGCTCTGGTCCTGCCATCAAACCTCTTGACAGAATACAAAGAATCAGGTTCAACTTTTGCCTCCTTTTCAAGACTTTTTACGCGTTGCTCTTGCTTTTCTAACTTGACTTCAATACGTTCCAAAACCCGCAAGACACTGGTGAGAACATCGTTGGACGGCTGGAAGTCCGCCGTCATCATGCAACAATTAACGTAGATATAGTAAAAAATATGCGCCTATACTTCAAGGAAAAACTGTACAGGTTAAAGAAGCTGAACAGCGCCACACACAACCATTAACGCATCAATCGTTTGGAAAATACTACCGCCTCCGGATTGGCAGCATTGGTTGCATGCCACCAGGCAGGGTGTACACGATTGAGAACACCGTGACTGTAGGGAGTATGTCGTTGACATGGCAAAGTTCTCTTATATATTTCAATCGTACTATTGCGCCAACGAGGCTGAGTCGGCCATTCAGCCCTGCAGGCTGCTGGTCTACCCGTCCAATCGGAGTTAGACATTCTCTTGAAGTAATTCGTGCCGAGTACGGAGTAGGTACTTGAAGGGCAGTACGGAATACGGGGTTTTGGCGAGGATGCATGCAGACTATCAGCATCTGCAGAAGGAGATGCGGGGAGATATACCCTAAGGTAAGGTAGGTATCTTAGGTATGTTGATCCATTACCCCACTAAGGCACGTGACAACATAATTCGAGCAGAACCGAGGCCTGCGTCTGAAGGAGTCCAGAACCTGATACCGATGGCCATCGCCCCCGCGCATCTTTGATGATGGAAGAATACACAGATATTAAACACCCAGAGCCTGACTTAGGCTCCGTAAGATCTATACAGGATGACAAGCACCGAATTGAACCTACTTGCCCCATTGGACAGTCCTTTGCCTTCACCACCCGAGGGGGAGGTCCTTACAGCCTCGCAATGGATCACTCTGATGGCTATTGCAGACACCATAATCCCCTCTGTCGTCGTCTCCTCAACGCCCTCGCCCAACAAGCTTTCGATTCCGGCCTCAAAATACACCACAGCAATCTCTAAGCTCAAAACGACAATACCAACAGCTGAAGCTGCTGATACAGCTCACAAATATTTGCAAGAAAATGCAAGCTCCACACCGGGTTTCAAAGAGACGTTACATCGGCAGCTGGGGCACTACGTGAGGCAAGACGCGTTGAAGGGGATAAGAGTCATCCTATCTACCTTAGAGTGAGCAGCAGCTGCGAGTGATGCCATGAGAGTAGCGAGCTTAAAGATGTCTTAGTACCCGGGCTGGATGTCTATTGACTACCGGCTACACAACCTCTTTCCACCTTCAGCCTGTTCAGATCCGGCAACAGATCTTGCAGAATTGGGAGAAATCCTATCTACCGCCCCTTAATCAAAGCGCCAGAGCACTGCAGGCCATGATGACAGCAGCCTGGACGAAAACAAGCGCCGCCCTTGGCCCTGTGCTTGGATTTCCTCGAATACCGGTACACGGAAAACCTGGTAAAGGCTTCGACTACAGCTTCATCCAGTTCCCGCCTGGAACAGAACCTGCAGTGATTGAAACTGACGTAGTCATTGTGGGCAGTGGCTGTGGTGGAGGCGTCTGCGCGAAGAACATTGCCGTCGAATCGGGCCATCGAGTCATAGTCGTTGAAAAGGCGTACCATTACCCTCCAGAGTATCTGCCAATGTCAAAATCCGATGCTGATGTCCACTTGTTCATGAATGGAGGTGTAGACCTTTCAGATGACAGTAGTATTGCCGTCCTAGCAGGTCAAGCTTGGGGCGGAGGCGGAACCGTCAACTGGTCTGCCTCGTTACAGACCCAAGCTTTTGTACGCAAGGAATGGGCGGACGGTGGGTTACCATTCTTCACTTCTTCCGAGTTCCAAGATTCGCTGGATCGTGTGTGCCATCGTATGGGAGTCTCGGCTGCTCATGTCGAACATAACCCGACCAATGAAGTCCTTCTCGAAGGAGCCAGGAAACTCGGCTACAGTGCCAAACTAGTACCCCAAAACACGGCCGGAAAAAAACATTACTGTGGTTATTGTACGCTTGGCTGTGGCGCCGCTGAGAAGCAAGGCCCTGTCGTTTCTTTTCTACCTGACGCCGAAAGGGCTGGGGCCAAGTTTATCGAAGGTTTCCAGGCTGACAAGGTAACCTTTGAAAACATAAAAGGGAAAAAAGTTGCTACAGGTGTGGAAGGTCTTTGGAGATCAAGAGACAGTCACGGTGGCGTGAACGGTACGGATCAAATCATTCGCCGAGTCATTATCAAAGCCAAACGCGTCATTGTCTCTGCTGGTACTCTTCAGAGCCCTCTGCTTCTGTTGCGAAGTGGTCTTAGCAACCCTCAGATTGGCCGAAACCTTCATTTACATCCAGGTTTGTCCAGCCTCCTCATTTAGGTTCCTCCACTTCTACTAAAACTGGTTGACTAGTTGCACTCATTGCCGCCACCTTTCCCGAAGAGACCCGTCCATGGGAAGGCGGGATACTTACCACTGTATGCGACGAGTTCCAAAACCTCGACGGTCATGGTCACGGCACTAAAATTGAAGCCATGACCATGATACCAGGCTGGATCCTACCGTTCCTTCGGTGGACCGGTGGCCTGGATTATAAGATGCTATGCTCCAAGGCCAATCACATGACAGGCCACATCTCCCTTGTTCGAGATCGCGATAGCGGCCGCGTCTATCCTGATCCCATGGACGGACGGTTAAGAATGGCATATACTCCTAGTGCCTTTGATGCAAGGCATGTATTGGAGGGAGTACTGGCTGCAGCGAAGATCCTGTACGTCTCTGGTGCAACAGAGATTATCTTTACTACGGCTGGTATACCCACCTTTGTCCGAGATAATAACATACCCGACGCTGGAGAGGGGGTAAATGACGCGAAATTCCAGGCTTGGTTGGAGCTAGTGCGAAAAAAAGGGGCCAATGCACCAGATACGGTATACGGCAGTGCTCATCAGATGGGAACGTGTAGGATGGGAAACAAAGAGCGGACCAGCGTTGTGGATTCCACTGGTAAGGTGTGGGGCACTGAGGGACTGTACGTGGCGGATGCGAGTGTATTCCCGAGTGCAAGTGGAGTAAATCCTATGGTCACAAATATGGCCATCAGTGATTGGATCAGTAGGGGTATTGCGAAGGGGCTCAGGAAGGAGGGGAGAGTTGAGGAGGGAGCACGGTTGTAAATGGAAGATTAGGGTGCTAAGATGGAAGTGGATTACGAGTTCTGTATGGACATAAGCATTGAGAATGGCTGTAGGCTTGGTAGGCGCTTTTCAGCATCCGGTAGTTCGTATTGGTTCATGTTCTTTTCTATCTGTATTGCTTACGGTCTGGAGTTTCTACTCTAGTTCTAGTTTTCTTATTGGTCATGACTACATACCGCCGTAACGTGGTCTTCCTCTTTGTGAGTGAGTCTCCTAGCTTTGTAGACAGCCTTAGCTGTTCGAGCAGTGAATCCATATTTCTCGTACTGAGTAAGGCATTGTCAAGGAATCGCAGTACACATATACCATAACATTGCTTATGTTCTGTTGCTATATCGATGACTGTCGGTGTTATCTCAACTACGCTACGAATCCTCTTGTTAATTCGATATCACTAATTAAGAGTACAATGCCGAATCTACTTTTCTATTCACTTTAACCTCAGTTAAAACCTTGTCCTAACGGCAACACATCATTTACACCTACCCTCTTCTAAGCTCCTACAACCCTCACTTTCTGCACCATCACTCCGTTCAGTACTTGCGGCTCAGCGCTGATCGCAATATCAGATTGTTACCTCGTCGTTCAGTGTCACGGCTCATTCGATACTTCTTGCGAACATAAGTAATGCATCTTGCCCACCTCATGCTTATACGAGCTAACACGATAGCCAGTGATTTAAGATTGCCAACACCTCATTGGAGCAGCATCGCTTCAAGTATTGTAAGCCCCTATAGGTCTTCAGCAATACTCAAACATTCCAGCAACGACTTCGTAGAGGGGATCTTGGCATACATAATTGCAATCAGTATAGCATCTGGCCACACGCAAAAATTCGTCTTCCAACCCAAAGGATCAACCAATTTTTCGATCTCAACGTCCGCACATCAGCTAGCGCCTTGCCTACAACCTCCTAATAACTTGACGGCAATACAACATGCCTACCGTCGTTGTGTCACCTGAAAGCACCGCAGCTCCGAGCCTCATCACACTCCCGCTCGAGTTACACGAAGAGATCTTCACCCATCTTCTCCCCTTTCCGGAGCGGTTCATCCTTCGACGTACCCACCGTCGTCTACGCTTTCACCTCCCCAAATCTGAACTCCCGAACCTTGGACACTTTCAGGAAAAGAGCCGCAAGAAGACCCTTTCCATCGCAGAGCTTCACTATCCCTGCCTCATCCCGCCGGACCACCTTCCCTGCTATCTGTGTGCACGTATGCTTCCTGTGTCACAGTTCATCGACAAGCATAAATCGCGAACTCGTGGGCTTGGCGGGGAACTCTGCCATGAAAGATGGTGCATTCATTGTGGCATTGACAAGAAGGAGCTCAGCTTTGGACAACTTGTCACTATGGATGGCGTCTCGAGGACGAGGTGTTATGACTGTGGGGAGCTCTGTTACACTGGCCCCGAGCTTAGTGGCCGGGAATTCTTCGAAGCAGTAAAGGCGAAACGCACAGAGAAAGATCGTGAAAAGAAGGCGCGGGCAAAACGTACGAAAGGAAGGGCCGCCCAACACATCAAGTGCCGGAGATGTGGTAAGAAGAGTGGGTCTAGTGAAACGGAGAGGGAGGGAATCTCTAATAGTAAGGTTCATACAGGGCGGCCTTCCGGCTTTTGAAGAATAAGGGGTAGGAACCTAATAGATAGAAAGGTGGAAGGTATCGTGCGCTACATCAAAGAGAGCAGCCGGACCATGATTGGCGATCGCGCTCCAAGGAGAAGGGCCAAAGCCACACCCCAAAAGTATGCGTAGGGTAAGGAAATGGAGGATGGAGGATGGAGGATGGGCTATTGTGAATAGCCTGAAAAGGTGGTGGGATCGAGCTTGAAAAGACTATTGGATTACGAGTGATGGTTGCTAACGATGGAGATTTGATAACGTGGTAAGGTTCAAGTACTATTTAGGCCTACAGAGGAATCTCTCGAGGATTATCAGCAGAAGTACCGAATTACGGACGTCTAAGCTTTTGGTTAGAAGCTGTACCTGGGGAATGACTGGACAAATTAAATCTTCCCCCAAGACCAGGTGTCGAATAGGGAATTTCAGGATGAATACGATTTCACTCGGTTGCAGCAGTGGAGGGGCAGCCGAAGCTGCCTTCCTCCTCTATGCTCAAATCTTTCCAAAGAGGCACCTGTCATATAGTATGCTGCAATTCAAGAACGACCAAGGATCCCTTTTCTTTCCTACGCAGTACTATGGATAGACTGAGTTGTCAATGATTCTTATCTACAGCCGAGGCTGAGCACCTCAGTGGACAGCGTCTAAAATTTCTGACCCTTCAAACCATCCTTCCAAACTGTAAGATATGGCGTAACACCATCCTCGCGGTAGTTCAAAAGGACGACCCTGCAGCACGTATGTCAGCGGACACCAAGTCAGCGAAAACGGAATTAATCAAGCATGAGATTCTCTTACATTCCTTCATCATCCGTCGACTGGCCAGTGTAAAACTCGTAATCCTCGAAATTAGGCCCGATGACCTTTTTATAGTAGTCCGCGACCCTGGCCTGAAATGCCTTGATGAATTCGGCGTCATTATTTGGGTCCTCCTTGAGCTTTTCGACAACCTTCTTTAGGTATACTAAAGACCAGCGCTCACGGTATCAGCTACTGACTAATGCTGTTCCTTATATGTGGCCCAGCGATGTGGTGCATTGGAAGACCTACCCTTGAGCTGCTTGAAGTAATCCGCCTTTTGTTTGAAAGCTCGCTCCCCCGTATCTTGATTGCCCATATAGACTAGGCGAAAGGCATTGGGCACATCAATTACTTGCTTTGTTCCTTGGTCGAGAGTCTCCTCTTGTTCTTCCGCGGATGGATTGGCCCCAATATCTGGAAGGTAATGGAAGAGTTATTATGATTATGTTCTTCACGGCCGTTTCGTGTTGTCGCTGATGGCCCCTTTCTTGGGAAACGGACTGACCAATTTGCTCGGCGCCTTCAGTCACCCTCTTGCAGTCGATCTCGTAGACAGCTCCCTCGACCTCCTTCATATCCCATGTATCGGAGACGATCTCATCGCCGGTAACAATGTCCTTTAGCACTGGAGTATCAGCGTAGTTCTCATGCAGTGCAAGATGCAATTGAGATTGCTGATACTTTTCGGGGTTGGGAGGAATACAAACCTTATAGATCAACATGATGAGAAAGTGAAGGAATCGTAAGCAAACGTTGCGAGAAAAATGATAACAAGTGAATCGCACGCGCCCTACCGTGCCTTCCTTCGACTTGCGACAAACGTTGAGATGAAAGGTGGTGGAATTCTCAGAGTTTGGTGTTGGTGGGGTTTGAGGGCGGAAGCGGGAAATCTATGTAGCCGACCGAGGCAAAAAGCGTTCCCGCTTACAGTTAGCTCAGGCTGAAGTGGCAAATGGGGGCTGTGACGTGCAGTTGGATTACTACACAGTACGTAGTATGCATCTCACGATACCTTAACCGAACAATACATTGTCGTACCATTCAATACAATCCTTCATCTCCCTTTATCACGATACTGATCTTTCGTATCCTATCTAATTTCAATCAAGTTGTTTCTCCTTCCTGGCTGCTCGCAACCGACAGCCGCAGACTGGCCGTTTGGGCGATTACTTTCCCCTGATCCCACAATTGTAAAAAGCTTCATAGGACTGAGAGGAGAGCGCACCAACTTTGCAAGACTTCGGCCATGGCAAACTACACATTCCCTTACGATGCGGGTTTACCACCTCTTCCTTCCTATGAACTCCACCCTCTCCCTTCGCTGATCGCTCCGATACCCGACAAACTTCTAACATTACTATTACCGATTGCGGCATATTGGGGGTTATCAATGTTCTTTCACTGGTTCGACACAATGGACTACTTTCCTCAGTACCGGCTACATACACCCGCGGAGGTCGCGAAAAGGAATAGGGTGGGAAGGTGGGAAGTTATGCGAGATGTTATAATCCAACAAGTGGTGCAGATTCTGGTGGGGACACTGCTGGGAATGACTGAACCGGACGATACATTTGGGAAAGAAGAGTACGATATTGCAGTCTGGGCGAGAAGGATACGGATCGCCGAAAGAGCTTTGCCCTCGCTGCTGTCCCTGGTTGGTGTCAATGCTGTTGGATTGTCGAAGAATTTGGCTCTATCGTACCCTATGCTTGCAGGCGCAATACTAGGAGGACAGTATCCGTTGCTGAACACCAGTATCAACGGTGCCACCAGCTATACATCAACCGCACCCAGCTTTACAGGATGGGAGCTTAGGTTTGCGAGTATAATATACTGGTACCTCTTCCCTGCGCTTCAATACGGTGTTGCGATACTGTGGCTCGACACGTGGCAGTACTTTCTACATCGTCTCATGCATATGAACAAATGGCTCTACACGACATTTCATTCTCGACACCACCGCCTGTACATGCCTTATGCATATGGAGCGCTCTACAACCATCCTTTTGAGGGTTTCTTACTTGATACGGTCGGCGCGAGCATTGGATATAAGATAGCTGGAATGGGGACTCGCCAAGGAATATGGTTCTTCACAGGCTCAACGATCAAAACAGTCGATGACCATTGCGGCTATGCTCTGCCATGGGATCCTCTTCAGCACTTGACTTCGAACAATTCCGGATATCACGACGTGCACCACCAAACTTGGGGCATCAAGGCAAGTTTCCACGCTTCAGAAAGATACCTACTTCTAACAAAATATCTAGACCAATTTCTCGCAACCATTCTTCACCTTCTGGGATCGATGGCTCGGCACAGTCTGGACCGGAGGCGACGTATCAGCCCGCTACGAACGCTCCCGCATTGCAGCCCAAAAACTTGTCGATAAGGACAACACAAAATCCACCATCACAAGTTCGAACCCCAGGGACAATCTCACCCAACGCCCCCAACCTTACCGAGACTCGCTCCGCAACCCGTCAGGCACATCAGCCATCTCCATCTCAAATCCACTCCCTCACGCTCCACGAGGCAAAGCCGAGCTACAAGCCGCCGCATCCCGGCAGCAAGTTCTCGATGACAAGAACTACGGCGGTCCAAGCGTGCTAGCCGAAGAAGCGCAAGAGGAAAAGGAAGCCCGGAGTCTACTAAGAAGAAGCCCGCGGAAGAGGACCGCAAGCTCCATTTCTAAGAATGACAGTTTCCGGGGGCTGAGGGAAAGGGTGGCGGGGAGCATGCATGGGAGGACTGGGGGAATTATTGGGATGGAGAGTAGTCGGTAGCGCCTGGGTTGAGGTGGGTTTAAATGTGTACATAGGTTCCGTTTCTGGTTGTTTATGGGCACCGACAGATTGTAAGGGTGGACATTGTACACATGTTTCAATTTTCTTCATCAGGAGTTTGTTGTGATTATTACTTTACCTAATCTTGCGAGAAGGGGAATGGGGGATTCCCGTCTTTGGTTAACCATAGTAGATTCTCCTAGTTGAGGTTATACTACATGTTAAATTTTTTGTCATCTCTCGAAATCTATTCTCATGCTTTTTTGCCTGAAGCATATCCGGACGATGAAGAGAAGACTTCTCTACGTAAGGGGAAAGAAAGGTGTAGCTATGATCTTTCCCCAGTACATATGGCCAACCTCGCAGACCCAACCATCCCATCCCATCCCATTCCCATCCAATTCCCTTGTTCCAGCAAGAACAAAGCACTCCTCCGCTCCCAGAACAAAAGTCCCCACTTATCCAGAACAAACGACAACAACAAAGAAAGAATGAAAGAAAGAGAAACAATCCCCATTATCCCACCATCCCCATTGTCCCAAGCCAACCAACCCTCCAAACCCCCTCCACTCTAAAAACCCCCTTCCAACCCCCCCTATTCTCTTCCCTTCTCTTCCTCCCCCATCGCTCCCTCGCGCTCAAGTGAAAGTGACTTGACTGCCTGCCCGCCTGCTGACTTGACTTGCTCCAAAACCAAACCAAGACACTGACGCTCAGCTCAGCTCAGCCCGCCACTCTCACTGAAAACTAACTTACCAAAAAAAAATAGGCCTCGCAACCTCTAACCACCAGTAGTAGCCTCGCTCACCCATCGTAGGACACCATGCCCCTCTTCCGCCGCTTCAGCAAGAAGAACGCCAAAGCCCCTGCCCCAGCTGCAGTTCCCGCCAGCACGTACTACCGCCCTCCACCGGACCCGCATGTTTCGGACCCGCCGAGCTATCATACCGATCCGCCGTCGCTGTTCCAGTACCACCGCAGTAGGTCCTCGCGCAGGAGCTCGCAGTACGAGGATCCGAATCCTTATGCGCAATCGTACCAACAAGACGATGAGCGTGAGGAGGAGGTGGGGGAGACGTGTAACTGGGAAGACCAGCAACATGCTGGGTCATATCGACAGGAAGGGCGTGAGGAGGAACGGTGTAATTGGGACGACCAAAAATATGCAGGTTCGTATGCACGCGAAGAGCCTGCAGAGCTGAAAGGAGATGTGTATTCTTGGGACGACCAGCACAAGCAAGAAGAACTGGACCCCTATTCTTGGCTGTACCAACAAAAACCTACCGCACCTGCCTATTCCCCTTACCAGCAACAACAAGAAAATCCCACCATACCTACCTCTTCCCCCTACCACCAGCAACAAAATCCCAACCCCTACCCCTCCTACCCTCAACACCAACAGCAACAAGAACACCCCACCAACACCATCCCCTACACCCCCGAACCAGCAGAGCCCCAACAAGAGCAAACCCACACCGCCCCATTCCTATCTCAAACCAGCACCCCAACCACCAAAAGACCAGACTCCGTCCACCCAATCCCCTCACAGATCCCACGGCTAACAGCAATATTAGCAATAAACCCCTCCGACCCCTTCCAAGCGCAGCTGATCCGAAAATTGCCCTTCCCGCTAAAACTGCCCAGCGCGATCCGCAAACGCTTATTCGCCGATACCACATTCTGCGCCGCTCACGCCGCCATCTCGCCGCCATATGTATACTACCTGCTCGATCTGCTCGGCGAGGAGCTCTGGCCGCGCCTGAGGCGGTTGCTGTCGTCACCCTTGACGCCCTCCGCCTGCACGCAAACGTTCCTCGAGGCCGTAAAGAAATGGCGGCCGTTTTTCCGGCCCGAAGATATCGGGCAGCCGGGCCGGCCGTGCGGGGTTTGCACGCTGGGGGCGTTCTGGCGGGACGAGAATGCGAGGGAGGCAGTTGGGATGCTGGCGCGCGGGCGGCAAAAGAAGGGGAGGGGGATTCCGGAGATTGTGGCGTTTGTTGGGGAGGGGGTTGATCGGATGGGGAGGGTGGATAAGGGGTGGAGGAAGGGGGCGGTGTGGGATGTGCTGCATGATCGGAAGATGATCAGGAGGTGGGAGAAGGGGGAGGAAGTGATGGAGGTTGAGGGTCCGAGGGAGAGAGCGACGCAAAGATGGAGGCAGACTTGGGATGGTGGGCAGGCGGAGGAGAGAGGAGGGAGGCGTGAGACTGTGTATGGAGGACAAGAGGAGTATGGTCGAAGAGAGGAGTGGGAAGACTGGGAAGAGGAGAAGGGAGAGGAAGCGAGCGTGGAGGAGCCGTTCTATGTTGACAATACGAGTCTCAGGTCGGAGGACAACAGGGCGCAGGAGTATCGGAAGATTTTCGATGCGTACGGAGGTTGAGTGAGGGATTCGAAGGGTTTTGGCGTAAATCTGGTTATTTGTGAGTTAAATTGGACTCGTTGCTTATGCCTACGCGTCTCTTCTCCCGCGCCGTGCACTTATTGTATTTTGGCACTTTTCATGTTTGCCCTGTTATTTTTTTGGCACCTTCTCCGAACCAACTTTTCAAATGCAAACCTGGTCATGAAGTCTCAACTTGTCCTTCAGTTTCTCGTCGTGGTTGTGACCAGTAATATTATTGAATTGGTTGGACGGTCCTGGACTCGTGTTTGCTTTTGTACCTTCACTTGAACCCAGTATGCAGGCAATGCGACACCTAATGTTCATTTATGCCTATCCGTAGGATCGATCGCTACACTCGTTCCTCACGTGAATCCTATCTAACTCCATGATTTCGTTTCTCTGGTGATTCACTAGCGAGTTTTCGCTGCCTTCTCTGTGCATATTAACGGCGGTAGCTCCTGTGTAAGGAGGTCCTTGCTTGGATGTCTCACTATAAGGTAGCGTTCTTACAGTGACTGCCCTTAATGGCCACGGCTTAGTTTGGCTGGTAAAGAGGGATCAGTAGGACACGAGACAAGCTACCATGATTGCTGAAGAAGGAAATAGACAGCACATCAGCAGAGCAAGGGAACAGGGCCTGAGTAGGCTTACTGGTAGACAATTCTATGGTGGTGCAGATGAAAAACCACGTATTGTCATCCCTAAATCCCCTTAGACCTAATGCCGCCCTTATTATTGCAAGCGCCATTGTTATGACTGTGATGGAGAACATTGCTAGAATGGCGGCCTTTTGTTGTAGACTTGATCACACCTCGTTGTCGAACATCACAACGTGACCTGGAGGTATAGCAAAGTACTCACAGTTTGAGTGCCTACCAGGCCTGCAAGGAGACAACAATACGCTAACAGAAATAATGAAACCAGCGACTGTGAGTATTGAAACACTCCACCAAATTACCTTCTGGCCTTTAACATGATAGCCAAGTCTGCGTAAAAGCGCCAAAAACGAAAACTTGACAGCCCATAAGCCGCACAGATGCAAGTAACTTTCTGCCAACAAGATGTGGTTCCAGGTCATAAGGTGCTGTAGAAAATACGCAGGCGGTTCAATCTCGTCGGTCGCTACCCGATAGGCTATATAGATAAGCTCGAGTGATCTGTCGATCAGCAATAGAATTACAGTGGCAAGGAGGATGAGCCAAGCAAGAATGATCAGGACATCATCGTTGAAAAGTCGGCGAAATATGCGAAAGCGTACATAGATTCTGAAAGCGAGGAAAAAGAACGAGACAGCTACACAACCCCAAGCAAGGCCCTTCATTAGAAGTCAGCGGCTGACTGAAGCAATGCAATATCTGTATCCGTATGTATAGTACTAGATGGTGGACGTCCAATGAAATTTCGCTCTGAAATCAATGGTATGAATCTGGTAGCTGTCACACTTGACATGTTGTATTGCGAGAAGTGTGAGGCTTTCCCATCGATCAAAGAAAACAAGCGGAGGTGCGCTATTCCCCTGTCACGGGAGATACACCGTAGGTGAGGCAATACTAATGTGATGGATCCGAGTTGAAGGGTAGTGCAATAATAAGAAGGTATATTAGTGAGTTACTTCGAATTGAGAGTTTTCCTGCGGTTTAATGATAATGATCATTATTATAGAACATCGGTTAGTCGGTATTCGGTACTGTAGAGCTTCTTATCGTTCTTGCATGACATGATCGTCAAGGCAGCGCTGGCGCACAACTGCGGCACGAACCTGGTGACTGGCGTGGCTGGCTGGCTGGCGTGTGGGGACTGGGGGGCTTCGGGGGGAACACGGTCTCCACGGTTCAAATGAGGTTTGTTGGTCTCTAACCGGATTGAAGCTCGCTTTAACCTTATTGAGGAATCGCCAATCGAGATATTTTAGACCCTATCACAGCTTGGTGACCTAACACGTCTCTCTCATGTCAATTTTAGGGACCGACTGGACTACCGTACTGAGTGGCGTTGTGATGGTCCACGGCCCAGGGTTGTGGTCGCCTACGTTCGGGTTTCAGAGTCTTTCAGGTAAAGTACGCCTTATCCATGGGACTGGTGGCGGACCGGCCGGCGAGCCAGCGTGAGCATCTCTAGCAACATCTAATATAATTCCCTCGCGAAGTTGCGTAGGCTGGTTCGTCGTCATGGAAGATAATACCTAGCAAGAACTGAAGTCGTCAACGTGTGTCGTGAAAGAGGCGAGGTTGAGCCTGTAAGATTTTGCAGTAAGGATACATGTTTTGTCTGAGATTCTGGATTTGTTAGATACCCAGTTGATTCCAATCCCAGTTTTGATCCAGGTCCATATTGACAATACTTGACCAATCTATATCGATATGTGGAAATTCAAACGGTGCATTTGGATCGAAATCCAAGGTTGGCATCACAGACGAAACATCGCTTGGCGGCGTTGGTTGCAAGCCTCCAACTAGTATTGGATTGCCGTGTGATGGGTTATCTAAGCTGCCATTCCTGATTTTTGAAGCCAAAAACCTCGATCCGGGGGATATATTGATTGTTCCAAAGTATGGAATGACGATTCTGCAGTTTTTTCCCGACCGGCGCTCATCCCCTGCAGCGTTTTCACTACGGAATGCTGCCAGTGTCTCAATAGCTTCGACGGCTTGCGAGAGCATTGCGTCATCTGGTTCAGCATTTGATGCGCCACGAAGGATGCTCAGAGTGGTCTCTATCAGTTTTAAGTCTCCGTCTTCCGCATCTCGCGGAGCAGATGTGCCTCCATAACCGAGCAGGCCTAGGAGTAACAGCACTACCGCGTTGAAAACCTGGAAATCCATGATTTTACAGATGAAGTATGGCCCTTTATCATCCAGCCTGAAAAGGTGGTATCGATGGAGCATTTGGCGAGCTGCATCCAAGCAAGCATGACGGTTGTACTCGTAGCGGCGATCCGTTGCAGATTGTAGCATGAATGGCAGATGTAGGAAAGCTTTCGTCTGAAAATGCCAGAGCTGTGTCCCCTTGCGACAAAAAGACTCCTCGACGGGGATAGTCTGAGATGAGCGGGCTGATTCGATATCCCACCAATCGTCAGACATGATTCTGGCGACATTCTCCAAATTCTGATCAATCTCGAGCGTCAGGGGTAATGATGGACCGGAAGACACCTGATTTCTGTCGATGATATCGCCAACAATCATGGCAATCTTTCGTTGGTATCTGCCCGTCGGGTCGATACATTTCTCGACTGCTTCTTTGACAACTGGACCATCGCTTAATGCGTACGGCAACCCCAAGAGCAAGCTGATATACCGATCTACCATATAAAGTGACCACCAGGCGTTTTCACGTCTTTCCGTTGAGGCATCTGGCTTCTCGACCATCAGTGTCCGGTCTGGATGAAGACCCATGAGCTGGGCAATAGCTACTCCTCGGCGGAGAAGAAGCCACCCTTTGCGAGGATGTCCAAGGTTAACATGAGTTTTTGCTACTAGAACAATTAACTCTAGACCATCGCATGATCCTGCATACTCGTCATCGGCGATGATATGCTGATCAACAACACTCAGGTAATAAACCAAAGTGTCTTTCGGCGAACGAGAAAAGTATAAGGAGCTATTGTCGGCTCCTGGGCGCGTTTGTCGGAAACATATGCCTAGACAGATCAAACCTCGAGCAATACTTACTGGACTTTCCTCTTTAAGTGCCCCAAGGATGTGATTTTTGAGTGTCTTCTCCTCTTTGCTGACAGATATCTCCGGGAACAGGAGCCGCCATGAGTCCCACCATGCCGTTGTGGACTCTAAGATCGCATGCAGATCGTGCTCAGCAGGGAGTAGGTTGAGGAGAACATGGCGAACGCGGTCATGCTTTGCTTTAGCTTTATCACCAGGTCCGCTGGCATCCAACAGTGTTTCATGGCAGGTATCTTGAGGGTGTCGACGTTGCGCTGGCTGTATTTCTTTGCTCAACTACCATAATCAGTAGCTGGTCATTATAAGAGCATGTTATGGAAGTACGTACAACTGCATTGTCGAACATGGAAAGCAGTGGAGCGTTCTCGTTGTAGTTAGAGTAAATACTAGATGGATCACTGGACGTGTGCCCGTTTAATGTAGTATCGGACTGAAGACTGTTTAATGCTTCCGCTGCATCTCGTTCTGGAGCAGTATTCCCAGCCTCTGCACCGTTGCGCGTCAGCATGGAATGCATCGATTTGACAGCATGCTCCAACCGCGCCACCCTTTCTCGCAAATTTGGCGGTGGCCTGTCTTCGACAGGAACCGGGTATGGCTCTCCCTGTTTCTGCTCTCGGCATCGTGTGCCTCGAGAAAAGCATTCGGAGCACGTAGAAGGATCTTCTGGCCGGGGGATGCAACGAATCTTTCTGCGTCTACCTGTAGCTTCGTCAATCCGAGCGTCGTGCTGGTTTGCTCGTTCATAACCTTACATTCTAGACAGCTATGAGTCCCTTTGCGCATCCTTGGTGGAATATGGATCATTAAATCGTTAATACAGCATGTGTACTTACAGTATCCGTACTGTACTGTATAACTCGAATGCGGAGTGGCGAGCTCTCTTGAAGTGCAATGGGATCGACAACAGGGATTTCAGATACTAAAACGGAGTGCTACTATGTACTACCTTACTGTTTAGGCCCTACGCAACTATCTTAACCGATATTTCTTCAGACACAGAGGATTTCAGCCAACGATAGCCAAAACGTGTTTCTCCCAACCCTACTACCCTAGCCATCTATTTATTTCTCAATTCATACGAGAGTATTGACTTCAACCCGCAGTTGTAGGCAGAGCTGTGCGTTTGAGCGGTGATATATATTCTATCATGATGGCAAGACCCTACATCATTCTTTTTGTTAGACTCTCAACGCGGTGCATTAATGATATGAGCATCATGGCTTTTTCATTATTTGTTACAGAGTGATTATAAGGCTACAAGGGTCAGAACCACTTTGTGATGAATTTCTATACAGTGGCTGGTGCATTGCGATGTCTACAGCATCTCGAGATCTATCCGTACAGAGTCCTATGTTATATTGAGCACAAATTCGCCATCGCTAAGGTATGGTCAAGGTGGTTCTACTCCCTAAGTTCGAAAGAAGCTATCCTAACAAACGACGCACGCCCTTATCGTAGTCTCAGCGCCGGAGTTTCGCCAGCCTGAATCTGCAAAGATAGCTCGGATCTATCCATTGCTTTCTACCAGTGCACCAACCACGCCAGCCATCTTTTCTGTATACCAGTCTTTTCCGACGAAAGGAAGCCAAAGCCCTTAGCTCTTAGACGGGTTTTAAAGCGAGATGCGGACGTGGGGGACCGCCTCCCCGACCTAAAAGACGCTTCTATCGATTGCGGACCGAGTGCCCCATATGAAAATGCCAATCCCCCCTTCATTACCCCCTGTCTCCCATCCCATAGCAGAGTTCCCACCGCACCTTGAATGGATCCTCGTCGCCGCTGCCCACAGAGCCTGCCAGGTCGCTATATCTGACCCTGGGGTTGGCACAGACACTGGTTGATCCGGTAACCTTACACCAGCCCCGTCGAAAAACTTCAGCATCACAATCGCAACAGTACACGTGCCTTTGACAAATCTCTTGGGTGTCTCGACAACAGGGTATGAGGAGCTGGGTATCTCGCCTTCGGCGAGAAAATCGTATATTTCAAGTGGCTGGCGTCGGACTACGATCCAGAAAAGGGCACGTAGTGCAAATGCACAATCATCGGCGTTGTAGGCTCCGCTCATCCAATGCGGAGAGTCGGTGCAGCGGGATTTAAGAGGGCCGGAGGAAAAATTTCCTATCGGATCTGCAACTAATGAGATAGCTGGATTGATGGATAGACTCATCGCAGGGGTGTACAAAATCAATAAGGCGCTGGCTACGCCAAGAAGTCCCTTGAACAGCGCCATGGGGAAGGTACGTCGTCTTGTTTGTTGCCACAATCGGGAACCGTCGTGTTACAGGACGTGGCTTAGGCAAGTCTTTATATGCGGATATCGTCGCGTAGGCGGCTTTCCATTTCGCCCCGTTCCGCCGGCGCAAGGTAGAAACACACGGCCTTTGTTCAGTATGGACTTGCATCTCCAAGCGATTAATCCTCATCAAAGCAAAACTAGCCGCCGAACACTCCTGCGGTTGGGTAATTCTCTTAAACAGCGGACCCTTGGAAATGAACATGCAAGAGAGTGGATGAAAGTTTTGGAAGGGACTTGGAGCCGAGAATGGACGCTTTAGCTTCCCATTCCTTTTACTATCAAAGCGCTGGACAATACAGTAGAAATCAAAATTGCTGGCACAAACATATTCGTCTTTTCTTGCTAGAACTAAAATGGATACAAATACATTGGGATGCATGCCTTCAGATCATTAATGCCCCTTCGCAATATATTTTTCTTAATAACCTTGTCTTTCTAATTTCCATTTGTGTTGTGTGAGTGTTGAAACCAATTGACCACCAGGAGGCTTTGTTTTAATCCACAAAAGGTCCTTTGACTTGAATTCTGCTATATACTTCCAGACCGATTGTACCTGAGAAATTGCAGAAGCCAGTTGCGAGAAGGATGACTGGCGCATGAAGTGAGTGGCTTGGAGAACATTGTAGAAGGCTTTGTGAAACAGGAAGACCATGATAAGTTGACAAATACGTAGACTCCAACGTATAAGAAGTGCTATTGCAAGCAGTGGTGACCTGCTGTGCTTCCTGTAATAGACGCACAACGCACCACAACATGAAACGCTACAGTGATTTGTTCAGAATTCTTGCAGGGTTGATAGAATCAATAAATGAGAAGATTGAGCATTGGTCAGTAGAGGAGGGAGATTGGTCCTGATTCGATGGAATCAAGGTTGGGATGATAGAAGACATCTCGATAGTAGTTGACACTTTCAACCCCTCCGGAATCCGCGTTAGAGCCAGCCGGTTGTTACTGTATACAAGCTCAGGGTATCATGTGGCCAGCACCGAACTAGAACTCTGGAAAAATCGGGACCTTGAAAGAGCCATCATCGTCGTGTTTGATACGCTATTGTTAGATCGTGTCCCTTCTCAGACCAAGACCTGGAGGCTTTTTCTATTCACAGTTTGTACTTGATACCTCTTTTAGCTATCGATGAACTCTTACTTGCGGGTTTCGCGGGTTATAATGTCGACACGAGCGATCCGGGAAATTTTGGGATCCATAGCGGAGTATTGGAGGGCCCGTATGCACGAAAGTCGTATCCACCGTTGCCATGTCGCCACCCGCTTCCCCACCGAAATAGCAAGCAGTCTATTCCAAAGGTCACAGTAGTCATTTCCACCAAGCATATCAAGTTCTTGGCCCTCCAAACACTCATATATGATCTCAGCTACCGCATCCACGATCGCCTCCAACGAGAAAGTTCCCTCATGACCCGGCCCCACCATGTCAACGTGAACGAGATATATGCCTTTCATAACCCACTCATGAGGTAGTAAGTAGCCCACTCCTTTTCAACTAAATACCAAGGCGCAGAGGCTTCATCGCCTCTAAACAGAAGCGCAGCAACTTGAATGCAGTCATACCTCTTAACTTAGGGGAGCTACTCCTTACCCTCATCATCAAAATAACTAAGAGGCTACGCACGAACATGTAAAGAGTAACAGAAACAGATAAGCATGTTGTCTTTTCTTACACCCATATGTTGGAGAAGACTTGGATTAAGAGATAGTAAAACGGAAAATGATTTGTGCAGGGATTTAGTTTCCTCAATGACCACAAAAAGAACTGCACGGGGAAAAGTGCTCCCAGTCATCATCGCATGTTTGGAGTCGTGGGAGTGTAATTAAATATTCCACCCCAATTACCACCCCGCGGCAATTGTATAATTTCTTCACCCGAGTCAATCAGGAGAAACCATCGGGTTCTCGATCGTCTCTTCTGCTTGATGAATGCACGTGTGGAAAAGACGATACATGTACGGATGTCACAACCCCATACTACCGCGGCTCTCGAATCTCCGTCGAATTCCAAAGTTGTCGGAAGAGTCGCATGAGGCACAGGGTCGTTGTCAAATTGGGAACTTCATATGATCTCGTCGTCGACGATCATTCTGACCCATAACTGATAATTGATCGATCTTGGCCGTAAGGTCCTCTGATAAGGAAAGACAGCAGTATGGGTTATAGAATATACTCAATGTTTGTTTCGAGAATAGAGGCTTTTCTCGGTCACGGACAAAATAAGGATTTTTGGGATGCACGCTGTGTTTCCTAAATTGCTATTGGGCAGACATCCTGTTCAGGAGTAAGCACTTCGTGATCATTAGATAACTGAGCGACAGGGCCGACAGCGTTGATCCAGTCGCATATTTGTCGCTCGCATGTTCGTTAGACCAACTCACCACTGGAGAATACACCATGGTCTGCATGAAACATCTGCATGGGATCAATTGGCTGCTTTCTCGAGCAGGAAGAAGTAGGATGTCAATGAGTGTCGTGGCTGAAATTTTGCTTCAGTATCGCACAGCCACATTAACCAGTCGCATTGCAATCAGTACTCCATTGTTACTCACAGCCCCGTGAAGTTGAATGGCACGATAGTTCTGGAGTGACGTTGCAACGTTGCGATGAACATGTAAATTAGACGCCTTGATATCATAGTTGACTACGTTCGTGCTGCTGTGTTGTCGTTCAAGGTCTTGTCGTGCTGCAAAGCCTGCATTGAAAGATGCAAGAGACCCCAGCTCTTCCAGCCAATGGTAAAATAGTACTTAGCACGCTAAAGTAATCTATCCCAGTGGACGATCCGGGTGAAAAGGTTGATCCATAGAAGAAGCTTGAAAGAGGGTAAACTCGACGCCAGAAAACGCCAACGGCCCTGGAGGTAAGATTAGCAGCCGAATTCAGCAACTCGGAGTGAGCGGATCGCCCAGCAACGCGACTCTAAAGTAGCCAGGGGTGACGAGTAACCTACAGATCGCCCAGCCTCCCACCATCCCACCACTCTATTCTTGAACAACACAGAAGATCGCGCGCAGACGAATATGTACGGATATGCTCGCACAAATCCATTCACTTGAGGACATGTTTGGTGGCGGGATGTATGTACGCGCTGCTCCTCGGGAGTTGCAATGGCCAAGGCAGAGAGCTCTGCAGACTGCAGTGAAGATCCAACCACATCATTTGCCAGGCACGCCAGGCACGCCAGGCTGAGGTCATCTGGACTGGTAATTTCATGACCCCGACACAATAATAATAAATCTTGTTCTTGGTCTGGCTATCCAATTAATCCAATATCTGGGCGGTTTATTTAGCGTGTCCACTGACCATGGACGGGCTTGGACCTTGACCTGGCTTCAACCCAGCTATTCTTCATAAGATGATCTTACCCCCCACACGCCCGCGGGCTTATTGTTAAACCTGCGCGACCCCGTGCTAATTCTCCGAGTTTATATTGATGTCCTCGAACTGAAGATCTCGGAAGCAACTATCCACGACGACGTGGCTGCGGGTGTCATCTGTGCAGTCCCGAGGTGACAGTTGTGGTTGTGCGAGGTCTATGCCGCAAATAGATTTTCAAGGAAAGGCTTAGATGTACAAAATATAATTGTGCAAGCGTGCAAAACGTTTCTTTGTATCATACAACTCAAGCAACGTCCCGAGCGACGTCGAGTGGTATCGTGGGCGGCGACCTGGATAGGTGGTGTCGAATAATTTTAAACTTCCGGTGGGAAGATGTTTTGTACAGACTAAGTCGAGTAGGTGCGACCTCCAGATGGACTTCCATCGTTCGTCTGACAACACACAGAATCCATTTCAGCCTCCAGCTGAAACTTACCATCTCACCATTACTTCCGAACTCTCTATAGGCTGGTCCTGTATAAATCATTGCTGTTCTCCTTTAAGACTGTAAAAATATTTCCACCTACTGTCTACGACTGCTGTACTCCTAATATATCCTACAAAGATGTCAACGACTCTCATCACGTTTCGACTGTATGTCCGACCTTATCTGCACTTTATATGTCTCAATTAATGATTTTGTAGCCATGTCCCTTTCCCAGTCCGTTCTGTGGAAATCCTTGGATCGTGGGATAATTTCGCCCAACCTTACCCGCTGAAGAGGGACAGGCGTACAGGGTCGGGAGATTGGCGGGGATGTCATACATTCAAGAACATTAGCTGTGACGGAGATATATCGACAACGCCCATACGACGGGATGGGGGTCTAATGATGGGTGGAAATTACTGGTATTTCGTACGGTCATCGTGTCCCAATTAAGACGATTAAAAGTCTGCTTACATGATGTCTAGTACCGGTTAGATGGCGATCTGGAGTATCATGATCCCGCTCAGCCATTCACCACGTGGTGTCCTTTCCTACCCGGCCAATACGTCAATGTTTTGGAGGTGCCGATGCAAGTAAGCGAGGGAGACCATATCCGCAACCATTCAAGAAGCTCAACTAGGTCCACCGCATATACGATGGATCCAGAGGCCAAATACCTCAGTCCGAAGCCTTCTGTTCGTCACAAAGCGAGGGATCCCATACCTAACGCCTCCGAGAATTCTCATTCATCAGTGGCTAAATACTCTATACTGGTGACTACGAAGAGCTTGCCCACTATATTTTCATCAGCTTCCAGTATTGCACCACCGCTGGAACCTACATCTACTGAGCAATCACAGACAGGTCCAAGCGCTTCGCTAGCGGCTTCTGGGTCCTCTCCGCTTCTGCTAGCTTTCCAGAAACTGAGAGGTACAAAGTCAGCCGGTCGTAGTGAGCAGCAAGAATTCAGATGTGGAAGCGAACCTCTATCCAATATCAAAGCTAAAAATCTGTCGATGGAGAACATATCATGGGTACAACGAGAGACAAAGCTTACCAACAACTCTGGAGCTCAGTCAACCGTCTCCAATAGGAGTCCACTGAGGCATACTACAAGACCACTATCGATGGCAACCATTTCAGCTCCAGCAAGTCCACCGGATCAAGGGCCCGCTACTTTCTCGGCGTCAGAAGCACGCAAAGGTCTCTCGGCTGCCGACACTCGCCTGCCTATAGAAGAGGTGCCTCACAGAGGCGGTGGTGGCAGCTCTGGCGCTCTGAATCTCGATTGGCCACCAGTTCCAGAATCTCCCTATCATACCTCACTCGACCGGTTGCGGGAGAACAACTCTTTCTTTGTGGACACCGCAAGTGACTACTGGGATCAATCCCCATCTAGTGTCAAAGCGGATGGGCCAGATCCGGTTTCAGACGATCAGAGCTCTGTTTACCCACTTCTCAGGCCTCAACCGGAATCTTCAGACGCCCCACCAATACCGACATATGACACTGCGCCAGAGATTTGCAGCGATAGCTTCAACTTCTCCAAGACCGGTTTTCTTGATCACAGTTCAGTGTATAAATCATACTGCCAGGGAAGATCCACCTCCTCGTTAGAGAGCACCCAGGAAATATTCTCGCCAGACCTTGCCGCTAGTACCGTCCAGACCGGCACAATGTCTCCCTGTCATCTATCACAACCCATAAGCCCGCTTAGAAGCGACTTTGGAGAAGGTTTATTGGATTCAAGGGACAATTACAAATCCGAGGTGCTCTCGAAGAACACGAATAGCGATTTGGAAGAGCCCCAGCTCCAGCTCCAGACGCCTTCCGTTGTTTCCTCCATCACATTGTGTTCCACACCTCATCGCAGCTCGCTTGGCTTTGCAGGCTACAACTTGTCGGATGAAGAACAATCGTCTGTACTAACGTTGCGGAATCTGCCCGGCTCCGCATCCAAACCTCCAAGCGGAGACCCCCCCTTTTCACAACAAGGCAGCAAGGATCTCGTGCATTCTTGGAACGATGGCTCTGAACATCGCATCAGCATGACTGCTTTGGAAGAACTCGTGGAAGACCTCGGTTATCTTGGCGAGATGATTGTCTAATACCCATAACCCATCCATAATTGTTCGAATGATTTGTTTGCTTTATTTCGTGCACTACTAGCGTTTTCCTGCGGAAATACAGATACCCCAAGGCGCATCGCTTGTTTCTATAACAAATATCCATACGCACGGATGTTACATATACGCATCACTAATACATTAATACAAAGTCAATCTTTGAGAGGTGGGAATCGCTTTGTCCGCATGGGATCCTGCTATAGTAGCGACCTTTGACGCCGCGGGAGAGTCCGGCATAAGATCAATCATTGTATCGATATTGCTCTGTAATCTAGCTAGAAATCAACAATTTTCGGCACACTGAATTCCTGCTGCTAAGCATTTGCTTCCTGTAGAAAATGCAGTCTCGCAGCTGTATTCATGTCTTTTTACCAGAAATATCGTGGCTTTGAAGGGAAATCAGTATCTTCGATTTTTCTTCACCTTCTCTTTACCTCCTCGCCATCCCTAGCTCAACGCTGAGCGGTACGACATTTCGTGATGAACTTGTGATATATGAACTTGCCAGCAGATCGATAAGTCGACTGATCAAGATTTGATGTAAATATAATATTATTAAAAGAATTGTCAGGTTTATTATTTACTAATATATTACTAAGAACATTCATGCAAACATAAATTTTCAAAGAGAAGAATAATGTTACAAATGTGTTAAAATTGAATAAGATCAAAAATTTAACTCTAATCATTATACAATCAATGTTAGCGAGTTTTAGAAAGTCGAATCACGAAAACGAATTACTTAAACTATTCAGAGACAGAGCACATCATCGACATGATGCTTGCGCTTCATTCTGATCGTCAAGAACAGATGAGAAGCGTCGTTGATGCAACGTTAACGAGTGAACGAGAAGCGATTATCACTATCTCGCAGAAGAATTCAGTCAAGGCGAAAGATTTACAGAAGAAATTACACAAGCTGCAAGTACTCTATGAGCTCAACGAACGTAGAAACAACGAGCTGATGCTCTGAGAGAAGATAAAAAGTTTGACAGAGATGATAGAAAAGCTGACGTGTCAACGCGTCACTGCGTTGACTGTCAATCAGCGCATGAAGAATCAGCTGAAGAGACTGAAAAAGATAATGAGCAGACTTGAAAAAGAGTTCGTGAAGAAGAGAAAACATGTTGACAGTTGAGCGAAGAGAGTGAGCATGAAGTCAACAACATCATTTGAGAGTTATCTTATGTTCAACGTCAACATATCGTTGTCAGTGCAAAATCATTGTAAGAAATTTGAAGTAAAGATCTTCATTAAAGAGAAAGAAGAAATAAAGAAAATCATGATGATAACAAAGAACATAGTAAGATGAATGAGAGAGATTGACATCAACGAAATGCTATCAGCACGCAAGAACATAGAGATGATGAAGAAATGATCAAAACTGCTGATATTTTGAATTAAGATGAAAAGCAGCAAAAGAATACTGAAGAAAAATGATTTTTGAATCAAAAAGATATCGTTGAATGCATGTCTGCACAGAGTCAGTTTTGAAGTAGTGATACATGAAATTAAAATCAAAGAAATGTCTAAGAACATAAAGAAGAAAGAAGCAAGAACGCTCATCAAGATCAACAAAGACATACATTCAAAGATGATGATTGAAAAGATTGAGTGATTCACAAAGAAGAGTGAGCAAAAGAGATACATCTTGCTGATGATACATGTAATCAACGCTGAGATGATGAACAAGCTGATCAATGAGAAAGTATATCATGAAATCAACATAAAGATCACACAGTTTTATGACTTAAGCTGCAAAGTGCATCAATGTTTAAAGTGTCAAGAATATGATCACAAGATGTATGAATGCAAAAATAAGCAAAAATGTGTTTATTGCATGTTAAATCATCATTTGAAGCATTGTTTTTACAAACAGATTTAAGACATGTAAAAATGTGAAGCATGTTGAAATACATACAAAGTCTTTGATTCTTAATGTCATAAATGATAAGCTGAAAAAGAAAGAATAAAGAGAGTCACAAAGCACAAATCTCTATATCATGCTGTATGAAGACAGAAAGAACTCAAAGTAACGATGTTAAAGACATTCATAAAGACATTTATTAGTTTAAAATCATTGATGAACAACAACTTGAAAAGAAAGCAGAGATGCTCAATGAATGAAAGTCATCTGCTCAGCGCAGTCATCACATCAGAAAACACTATACTGAATCACTTGATCAAGAAGTCAAGATCAAATGAATTGAAATCAACATCAATCACATCATTATCAATGTCATCTTTTATTGAGAATTTTACAGATGAAGCAAATGCTTTGCAGACATTCAAGAGAATATTAAACAGTCTGAAATGTGAACTTTAATATTTCAGCAAAAGAAGCTTCGAATACTACAGTACAACATTCACAAGTTCAGAAACAAAATGATGATAATGTTATTACATGAGAAAAAGATAAAGAATTATGACATTTTGATTCTTCAAGAACTCTGACAATTTGATGACATTTTCAAAGCATACTGCTCAGCAATTGTTGACTTCACGCTGAAAAATAATGAAGATAGAATTTGTTTCTACATAAACAAAAGAATCAACAGCAACATTTGATACTCAACATGATACTTTAAAGATGTAGATACAATTATGCTACAAACATTAACAAATGATGCACAGATGATTCAGAAAGTTATACACATTCATGAAGCATACAATTCATCACTTAAAGATCATAAAATCATTCATGAAAAAGAAAATCTTTCAAACATTGAAAAGATGCTGCACATGTTGAGAGAAAGCATTCTTGTAGAAGACTTCAATTTGCATCACTTCACATGAGAAGAATCATTCTATTCAAGATAACATTTATTGTTGAATGAGTTAATTGAAATGATCACAAACATCAATGCATCGCTAGCATTATCTTAAGACACAATTACAAGAAATTATCAAGAATCTCAAATGACAATAAATTTAATCTTCATGACAGAGAACATCACAAACAGATTGATATGATACAAAATCAATAAAGAAATGAAAAACTTCTTAAATCATCTGTTGATACAGACAGTAATAGATTTTAAAGTCTGCAAAGAATCAACGCGAAGATTGCATTGCAATTGAAAGACAATGAATGAAGAGAAATTCATCAATACTCTGAGAGAACAAATGTCAGAATCACTGTCAAATCAAAAGATGAAACATCAGTGTATAAATGAATACATGAAGCAATTGCTGAATGCATTGAGAAAGATTGTTGAGATTTTTACTTTCTGAATGAAATCACATGAAATGATCAAAGCAGAATGAACGAAGAAGTGTACAAAGATCATCAAAAGTGTGTGATGAATGAAAAGAGACTGTCAAATCATCAATGATTGAATAAAGTACATTCAAGCATATGATAAGAAAAGTAAGATTATCAGAAAACAGAAGCGCAGTGAATATTGAAAGATCATGCAGAATGTTAAGTAATTCTCAAGAAAACTGTTTCAAATTGCAAAATGAGCAAGAAATGCAGTCACAGACACACTCACTCAGACGACAATTTTCTCACTGACAAAGTCAAAGTACTCTGACATCATTATAACAATGCAGAATAAAGTGAAGATGATGTTTCAGACTCACTTTTCATCATCTTCAAAGATTTTCATGCTGAACATAATAGACTTCAAGTACTCACTCTTGATTGAAGATGATATCTCGCTGATGCATCACAAGATTAAAAAAGTCATTTACAAAGTGACATCTGACAAGATGTTAAAACACATGAGATATATAAATAGAATAATGCGCAGACTCGTTGATGATGTATCAGAATAAATACATTCTCTTTTTGAAAAATGTTTATAGAAGAAAATACAATCAACTCAGTTCAAAAGCACAGTCACAATAGTGATGTGAAAGTCAGATAAGAAAGATTATTTCAATGCAAAAATATATAAATCAATTGTGTTACTTAACACACTGAGCAAAATACTGAAATTCATTATATTTAAATGTTTGCAAAATATTATAGAAGCTTGCAACTTAATATTGAACATTCAGATGAGAGTTTGCAAGCACAGATCAACAGATACGACTTTGCAACTAATTACAGAAAAGATACATACTGTGTGAAGTGATACAAGAAGAAGAGTAGTTTCACTGTTGAGTCTAAATGAGAAGAATGCATTTGACAATGTGATGCACAGCAAACTTTTACATGACATGAAGAAGAGAAAAGTTTCTAGACTGCTTTTTAAGTTTGTGAAAAACTTTCTGAAAGATTGACGCATCACAATCATAATTGATGATTACACGACGATGAAATGCAGCATAAACATCAACATATTACAAAACTCTTTGCTATCATCGATATTATATCTGTTCTACAATGTGAACTTGTTAAAAGAATGTGATGATATCAAGCTGAAAACTAACTTCACAAACTTCGTGAATGACATTAATATCTTGACATACAAAGAGTTTATGAAATGCAATTGCAGAGTTCTTAGCGAGATTTATGATAGATGCGAACAGTGATCAAAAATGCATGACATCAAATTCTTGATGACAAAGCATGAGTTGATTTACTTTACAAGAACTTCTAAATGATTCAATATGAAAGTTGATGTAAAGCTGATAAAACATCAGATTGACTTGAAATCAAATATCAGAGTCTTGAGAGTTCAACTGAACTTCAAACTGAAATAAGTGATTCACATGTATCATGTCAAAGCAAAACTAGTGATTAAACAAAAAATCATGCAGACAATCATTGAGTTTACTTGAGACTCATCAAGAATGATGAGTAAGCAAATATACTTCATGATGACGCACTTTCTGCTTAGTCACGAAGTCATCATATGATATACATTACAAAGAGTGAAAGATCATTGAAAGAGTCTGAATGTCAAGCTGAAATCAGTGCAAGAAAGAGCATTGCAACAGATCATCAACATTTATCATGCAACATCAACAGAAACTCTACAAATAAAAACAAACATGATATCAATAAATATTCACTTATGAAAGCTGATATAAAAATCAATAACAAACATGAACTCTTGAAAATCAGACAAAGTTATCAAGATGACAATGCGTTGTGTTAGAGATCGACATAGAGCGAGTCATATGAGTGTAATATAACTAATAAATAAATGCTAAGAAAGAAAAGTATCTACAGAAAAGAACTCGATTCTTATATGTGTGTTTCTCAGCTCTGTGCTAGGCTCGATTGAATTGACGTCTTACACATATGATGCAAAGTCTCAATGACATCACTTCTAGCTCGAATGCTCACTAGACTCGATTAGAATGAAATCAAGGCGAAGGCTAGAAAGAATAAACGAAGACTAGACTCGTAACATTATTTCCTTTTCTTGACTATTCATGTTCGCATGAATGTTATTTCTTAGTGCGCTTTTGTTGAATATTTGATATGAAAGTCGTCAATCATCTCTTGAGCGTTCATAAATTCATCGTCGTCAGCGTTATATCAGTTGAGATCGTTGTCATAGCTCTTTCATTTAATTCGATATTGAAGTCGTCTTTGATATCGTCGAAAGTTCAATATATCGTCGATTTTCCATTCATCTTCATCGTTTATCACTATTGACCTCGAGAATTCATTCTTCTGATCAGACAGAGAGTCATCGACGACAGAACGAAGAAGCTCTGAATGAAATACATCGTGTATATGCATAGTGTCTGATAGTTTCAATTTATAGAAGAAGTCAACAGAGTTTGTGACCTTGAATGAATCGAGCATCTTGTCATCTAGCTTTTTGAAGAATCTCGCGATAATGATGTTTCTTTCGTTCAGAAACATCTTTGATTCGATCTCATAATTGACCTTCTTTCTATGCTTGTTAGCTTGATTCACCATTTGTTCCCGTGTTTTGATCAGAGCTTCACGAGCGAAGATCAATGTCTTGTTCATTTGTTCAGATATATTCTTGATTCGATCAATCTGCAAGCGTTTGCGAGTGCTTTCATACTCGATGATGTCAGAGTCGAAGCTCATACGAGAATGAAAGTTCTTGTTCATGAAGAAGAGAATCAAGAAGATGACTGAGAACAAGACGTTATTGTCGACAAACTCGATCATGAGTAGTCACTTAGATCAGTCGTTCTGCATATACGAACAGAAGAATCGAAGATATCGCTTGACATTCTGATTGACTCGTTCGCTTTGATCGTCGATCTGAGAATGATAGACGATGAACAATTGAAGAGAAATGCTCAGTCGTTTGCAAAGAAACTTTCATAGTATAGAGATGAATTGCGAACCTCGATCAGATACTATAAAGCTTGATAAATCATGAGTTCAATATATTCATTGTATCAGCATTTCAGCTGTCTTTTCGACAGTGATATCTTCATCATCAATGATGCAAGAAATATAATGTCTTTCTTTTGACAATTTGCAGATGATCGTCAGAATAGCGTTGTATTCGCTCGAATCAGATAGATCAATAATAAAGTTCATTGCTATGTCTTGTCATCGCTGTTCAGATATTGATAGAGATTGAAGCAAGTCGTTTGATTTATTTCTAGATGTCTTTGAACGTTGACAGATATAGCAGTTTCGAATATATCGATCTATCGTTTTTCGCATGAATGATCAATAGTAGTTTCGCTTTATGACTTTCACAGTTCTAAGAATATCAGAATGATCAACTGATGATTGATCGTGCATCTCACGAATCAGGTTCATTTGTAGAAGCTCGTTGAACGAGACTCATAGCTGACTATCATGATACAAGATTTCATTCTGAGTTTGACAATTCTTCAATTTGATATCTTCATATTATGTCTCATCTCTTGCTATTGCTTCGCGAAGTAGCGTACAATTCTCGTCGATTCTATTAGTCTCAAGAATCTGTTTATAGATTGATTCACTGATGTTCTCTTCTAGATCAGCAATTTTCATTCGATTCGAAGTCAGAATAGTGATTCGTTGATAGCGAATGCGCTCATCTTCTGAATCTCTGAGCACGACGTCAGCTTGACGAGTTAATGCATCGATCTTGATGTTCTGTTTGTCAGATCGATATATTATTCTGAAGTTGAAGTCAGCGAGTTTCTGAACTCAGCGCATCTGACATTTGCTCAGCTCTTTATCTTTCATCAACGAGATGAGCGCTTGATGATCGATGAACATCTTGATAGAAATGTCAGTTAGCTTCAGTTCGAGTCATCAGTGTTCAAATGCTCAAATGATGATCAGAAGTTCTTTATCATATATCTTGTAGTTGCATTCAGCAGAAGACATGTTCTTGCTATAGAAGACAATCGAATGTAGTACTTCTTCGTCATCATATTGAGAGAGAACTTCATCATTGACGTAGTCGAATGAGTCGATTTCAAGAATAGTCTCACGAGTTTGATCAAAGTGACGTAGTATAGAAGTCTTGATCATACGTCTCTTCATATGATCGAAGACGATCTGACAGACTTCATTTCATTCAAATATGATCTTCTTTTGAGTGAGTTGAATCATTGAACGAACAATCTTCGAAAAGTTCTTGATGAAGCGTCGATAGAAATTGCAGAAATCAATGAAGAACTGTATCTGAGTGAGATTATTGAGTGTAGATCAATCAACGACTGCTTGCATCTTTCGCGAGTTCATCTTCAATTCTTCGATTGATATCAAGAGTTCTAGAAAGATAGTTTTCTGAACATGAAACTCGCACTTGTTGATGTCTATCTGTAGATCAGCTTCTCGTAGTCTATTCAAGATCAATCGTACATGTTGCTTGTGTTTCTTCAGAGTCTTGCTGTAGATGATAATGTCATCTAGATAGATCTGACAAAACTGATGTAGATATTCGAACAACACGTCGTTCATATAGTGCTGATAGAACGTCGATTCGTTTGTTAATTCAAAGAGCATTACATGATATTTGTATGAGTCGAAGAAGATAATAAAGATAGTCAAATCTTCGTTATCTGAGTGCATACGAAGTTTATTGAACGCGATAATGATGTTCAATCGAATCAGATACTTGCTTTCTTGTATACGAGCGAAAGTCTCGTCTATCAATGACAAAGAGTAGCGATTTCGTTTGATCAAAGCATTGAGCTTTCTGTAATCGACGCAGAAACGCAGACTATCGTCTTTTTTTTCGATGAATAAGATGAGCGAGATGTATGATGCAAAGCTGAAGAAAATGAACTCTTTATTTAGATGATCGATCAGATACTTCTTTATCTTCTGAAGCTTGTGATCGAACATCTGATATAGTCTGCTTCGAGAGAGCATTTCTTCATCAGTCAACTCAATTTTGTGATCGTAGAAACGATGCGATGATAGCTGATCGATCATTGCTCGATCAAAGACGTCTAGATAGTCGTGATATTCAGAGAGAAGCTTGATCTTGACTTGCTCGAGAACTTCAGCGTGGGAAAGCTCATGCAGATTCACTTCTTCAGACTTGTTTTCAGCTGTAGTTATGAGTCGATCGATTTTCGAGACGATAACAGCAAAGATCTTGACGTCTGAACGTTTGACTAACATTCTATATGTCGCTGTTTCTATCATTGCTATGTTCATTGAACTGAAAGAGAATGATTTCAGAATGAACGTTGATTTAGAATTGACGCTAGTCAAAGTCGCGTCGCGCTGTTTTAACTGTTCAATGAACTTCTTGTTTTGACTGGTTTGAGATGTAACGAAAGTGAAAGATCTCTTCAGTATATGAGTAGAAGTCAAGCTCTTTCGTTTCGTGATTGATTTATTGCTTGAGAATAGAGCAATCGATTTCTGACTAGTAGGGTTGAAATTCGAAAATCGAAGAGAATTGATTCGCATATCAATTACTAGGTCGATTTTGTTCATTCATGTTTTTTCAAGAATCATTTGATGTTGATTTAATTGAGTGATCAACATAGAAGCTGTGTCAATTGTATGATCTTGAACAGTCAGATTTAAATAGATGGCATGAGTAATGAGTTTCTTAGCATAATGATCATCGAATTCTTGAATTAACTTCGCTTTGATCAAAGTCAGAAGCTTGATTTGCAACTGATCACAAACAATCTGCGCGATCACTTCATCAATGAACGAATAGTCAGCAGCTTCGATGTCAATCAATGACTTCAATGAGTAACTAATTTCATTGCTAGAAAGTACACATTCAGTAGTCAAAGATTCAGAAGCAAAAGAATCATCTGATCTGCTCATCGTTGAAGAAATTAACACATCTTTCATCGCGTCTTTGATGAAAGTCTTTAGTTTTTTGCCTCGCTATTCTCGAAAGACATTTTCTCATTCTCTTTATTCTTCGAAATGATGATCTCATGTAGACGAGAAATGAATGCATGAGATGCAGAAGTGTCAATCTTGTTCAGCTGAGAATAATTCTTGAACAAATGATTGAAAGTCTTGCAGATGTAGCAGATAATTGACGATCTCGCTGACTCAGAAATAGAAGAGATAGTCGACTTAACATAATTGATTATCGAAGTTGTTACTGACAGAGAAGTAGCGTGTTTATCAGGTACGACAGTGACTTTGACGATGACAGTGTGACGTTCGCTGCGAAGCTGATAATTGACTCGTTGTTTATTATTCACATCTTGAAGAAAGATTCTTAAGCGAGTGAGCGAAGTAAAGTTCTCTGAACAGACTGATAGAGCATTCTGCAAGCGATTATTGATTTTATTCTGAAGATCGTTCATCAGAGTGCAATCGTCGTATTCGAGATAGCTAAATAGCTTCATAAAGTCAAAGTAGAAGACATTGAAAGACTTGTCTGCTTGTCTCAGAGCGTTGTACTCGCGACGACACTTTCAATTCTTATTCAGTTCATCGTATATTTCTTTCAGATGCTCAAATAGCTCGTCGATCGAGATGTATGAATGCGAAGCGTCATGTCGACGTCGAGCGAAGATGTGCTCAGCAGCATCATCTTCTAGTCTAGATATCACATAGACAATACAGATATTCTCATTATTGAAGTGATCGACATTTGTCTGAAGCTTGTCGTCTATCTTGATTCTTCAGCTGTTTCATGTTGATTTATCTTCATCAGTGAATATAGATGAATTCGAAAACTTGAAGAACTTGTGATGATCATTGTCGAATAGAGTGAACGACTCTCGTCGAGTATGATTCTCGATAGAAGCTCGAGACTTCGTAGACTGTCGAGATCGAGAATGATTCGCTGAACGCTGTTTCTTTTTGAAACTCAGTACTTTCTCTTGTAGATCGATGATAGTCTCTTCTTGAGTGTTTATTGTCGTTTGATTGATCTCTAGCTCATCAAGTCTCTTGATGTGATCAACTTGTAGATCAATTCATTGCTCGTTGAGTTTCAAAGTCATGTCTCGTTGATCTCTTAGCTCAATCAGCATCTTGATGATCTCGTCTGATTGATCGATAGCTCATTGACGAAGTTGTTGATTCGTGTTGATGTCTCATGAGATAGCAACATTCTGAGATTTCGCTGAAGCATCGAAAGAAATAAGAGAAACTCGTCTACTAGCAGTGCTTCTAAGCAGACGAGCTGTTCGTGACTCGACTGATTCAGAGTCGCGTGTCATTGTGAGAGAGATAAAGATAGATAGATAGATTTGATTGTGATAAGATTGAGTGATTGATTTGATAAATTTGAGTAAATTTGAATGTGTGTTTTGATGAAAGTAATTCGAAGAATCTCTTGCGAATTTTCTGAATGAACGAAGTAGATTATTTCGTATCATCTACACGTCGATAGCAGAGTAGTTGATGAGCATTTATCTAATGTTAGAGGTCGGCATAAAGCGAGTCATATAAATGTAATATAACTAATAGATAAATGCTAAGAAAGAAAAGTATTTACAGAAAAGAACTCGATTCTTATATGTGTGTTTCTCAGCTCTGTGCTAGGCTCGATTGAGTTGACGTCTTACACATATGATGCAGAGTCTCAATGACATCATCTCTAGCTCGAATGCTCACTAGGCTCGATTAGAATGAAATCAAGGCGAAGACTAGAAAGAATAGACGAAGACTAGACTCGTAACACGTTGAATTTGCAACGACTTGACACTCAAAAGAGATCAAAAATCAAAGCTGTGTAAGACATCTTTACAGCTGAAGCGAAAGTGAATGAAAGAAACACTCAAGCAAATGAAGATGAATCAAAGTCATCTTTACACAGTGACTTTCTGATCAGAGTTATTGAAGATAGTTATAGTTGCAAACAAGAAAATGTCAATAAGATAACATAATCTCGACATATTCATGTCAAAGCAAAGAGTTTACTTGAATGACAGTGATAGCAGAGACAATGTTACTGTCATGATGTCAGATCATTAACTTGATTTAAAACATAAATCGTCGATGTTTTAAATAATCTTGATTCATTGAATCTGTTTTGCAGTTCAATGAATCAAGTCATCAATCTAGTCATCATCATTTTAATTTAGTTTCAGCAATTTTGTTTTAATTATTTCAGTCGTGTGCATGAATCTTTGCAATTTTAAGTTATAAAACTATTGTTTAGTCTTGATTCTGCTCGATTCATGTATATAGAAGTTGAGCTTTCATTCTTTTCTTTCACTTTTTGTCTTTTATTTTATACATTATCTGATGTATTGTCTTGTATTTAAATTCTATCAAAGTAATAATAATATCAGTCTTTTATATTGATAGTATTTCTAGTTTAGCTCAGTCTTTGACATTACAAAAGATCTACACTTTCTGCAACGTTTTCATATATTGAAATCTCATTTAGTTATTCTTTTGTTCAAATGAAGTCATCTCACAATCTTTTAATCAACAATGAGCGTGCTGTCAAACAGTTCACTCAAAGTGTGATCAAAAATTCAGTTGAGATCTTTCGCGTAATGCGAAAGCTTCAAAATCAAGTTCAACAACATGATGTTATTGCTTCATTCTTGTTCATCGTTTTCAATTCTTCAATTTATATAGAGTTGAATTCTCAGTTTCTTGCGATGATAACTCAAATCATCACACAAATCTTGAACAATCAATCTTCTTTTGTTGTTCATCTTTTTGCGAACTCTGTCATTGTCTTCATCGCTTCTAGATTCAAGAAGCTTCTTGACATATCTGAGTATGAGAAGAACAAAAATTGATTGAATGCATGAGAGCAAAGTTTAATACAGCGCATGAACGTGAATAATGATCATTACTTCTCTCATCGAGTTAAGATCGTCTATGTCAAGTCACAACTTATCATAAATAAGAAGATTCACAATTTAATGAGTCAATATCGAGTCAATGATCTCTGTATCATTTTTATCTTCGCAGATTGATGACACAAGTTACGTCATTGCTGCAACAACTATTTCAAGACAGAAGATGCTCATTTATATCTTCGCGAAATTCTGAAGTAAGACATGAATAGCTTTGTCAACTACTACAATCTCTTCTATCAAAAGAAAGAACATTCTTTGATGAAAGATTTCTCGTTGATTGACTGTCTGAATCGCAATGTCAATTATTTCACTTAAGTCATCATCTTCTTCTGACGAAATCTCAATGAAACTCAATCATTCATCTTTTATCAATGAGTTCAAGCATTCTCTGACATCAACGAAGATTTTCAGCAGCTTAAGCATCATTAATCTCGCTTCGTCTTCGTCATTGTTTCATTCATCAAAGTCAAGAGCATCTTTGCGTTGACTAGTAATTCTTTGAATTTAAAAATCATCATCTTTGTGACTGTTATTTCAACAGTATCTTCGTCTCTTTCTTTCTTATTTCTCAATGAGTCAATGAATCTAAGCTTTGTCATTATCATTATTCAAGATAAGATTCTGATCATTTCTGAGATCAAGAAAATTTGCAACAAGTGAAAGCTGTGCTACTACTGCAAGTTGCAACATTCAAGCAAAATCATTAAAGAATGCTCAAATAAGAAGCTCTTCACTCTGCATATCATGAACATCTATGACAGTGATGTCATCAATATAAATGAAGAAGTCTCGCTGTTTGCAAGAAAAATTTAGTTTCTGAGCTAAGTCGCGCTCAGAAATCTGTATACATATCATCTTGTCTACTAGTTTCAATCTTTTCACTCTCACTTTAATTATATAGAAAGTTTTCTGCTAAATCTGTCTTGAAACTCTTTGAATTTGATTTGACATTCAAAGATAGTCACATGATAGTATTCTGTATTTTATGTCAAGCTTGATTTAAAGTTCTCGCTCTCGCTTTAATTGATAGTGAAGTTTCTGCTTATGTCTTTATGAATAAATTTTTCGCGCAACAACATCATCTTTTCTTGCATCAATTAACTCACTCTCGCAGACTTTGAGAATTTGATGATCAAGTCACTTTAATCAATAACATTATTCATGTCGTTGAAATCACAATGATTCTCAATGAACACATTGAAAGACTATTCTTCTATGTCATTGAATTCAGTCAATATCTCATCATCATGAGTTTATCATGACTTTGTCATCACGTCATTGATGTCAATTTTGAACACAATATTCTCATCTTGTCTTTTTTCTTCTGTCTTAATCATTGTTGCTCATCTCTCGTCAAGATCTATGATCTTAATCAACAAGAAGAAAATTTCTCATTCGAAGTTAACAAAGTAGCTTTCTTTCAGTCTCGCTCTCAATTCACTCATAAGAAGCAACTCAGTTCATGAATTGCTCACAAGAAGCAATTCAATTTACAGATCATTCACAAGAAGTAATTCAGTTTACAGATTGCTCACAAGAAGCAATTCAGCATTCAGTTCGCTCACAAGAAGCAATCTAGTTTCTCATTCACTTGAAAGAAGTAACTTAGTTTTCAGTTCACTCACAAGAAGCAATTCAGTTCTCAATTCGCTTGTAAGAAGTAATTCAGTTTTTCGTCTGCTCACAAGAAGCAATATAATTTTCCGTTTGCTCATGAGAAGTCAACTAATACTCAGCTCGTTTACAAGAAACAAATCTCGTTCAATCTTGTCTCTCGTTTGAAACAAGAAGCTTCTAGTTGTATTCTTCAAGTCATTCAAAAAGAATACTCATCAAAAATCAAGTGTCAAAATTCTTTTTTCTTTAAAACTTCTGTTGTTTTTCAAGCAGATCAATTCAATCAATCTTCTATACAACTTGACATAGTTGAGTTGAGAGCTCAAAACTTTGATCATGCTGCTCATGTCAAAGACATTGAAGTGTTTAGCATCATTCTAAAGAAAATCGATGTCTTTTTAAATCTTGAATCAATCTCATCTTTTTGAATCTTGAATCAATCTCGTCTTTTAATCTAGATTCTAATGAGTCAAAATTGCATCATGCAACTTTGACTATTCATTTAAAGAACAGTTCAACTCTTGCTCAGTTCTCATCTCGCTCTTAAGACAGTATGTATAATAAGAATCATCGTCTGAATCTTCATCAAATGAAAAAGAAATTTCATTTGACTGCATTCACGACACAAGAAGATCTTGAAGTCTATTAACAAAGTAAGAACGTCGATTCAGTCACAATTCTATCGTTCAGATATTTCAAGTTTCTAAACATCTTCTTCAAGAAGAACGTTGATATCTTGTCTTTGCATCAAGTTCATGATCATGTCATACATCTTAAAGAAGATGCTCAATTCTCAGTCTTCACTTTGTACAACATAAGTCATGATGAAATTCTAGAACTTCATCGTTATCTGAATGAGAATCTGAGCAAAGATTTCATTCAAGTCAGTCGCTTTCAGATGATTGTCTCTGTTTTCTTCGTCAAGAAATTCGAAGAAGAACTTTGCTTCTGCATGAACTATCGAGATCTGAACGCTATCACAGTCAAGAATTGATATTCTCTGTCTCTGATCTCAGAAACGCTGAATCATCTAAGTTAAGCTAAAATCTTTATCAAGCTGAATATCATCTCTGCGTTCAATCGACTTTGAATCAAAGAAGAAGATGAAGCTCTCATTGTCTTTCACACTCGATTTGAATTATTCAAGTATCTAGTCATGCTCTTTGATTTATGTAATGAGTCTGTCTCATTTCAAAAGTATATCAACAATATTCTTTGCAAACATTTAAATAAGTTCTGTACAGCTTATTTGAATGACATCTTGATTTATTTCAACAATAAACTCGAGCATGAGATTCATGTCAAGCTTATTCTGCAAAAGCTGCAAGAAGCAGATCTTTAGATGAATATAATCAAATGCAAGTTTCACGTCACTCAAGTCTTGTATTTAGAATTGATAATCATCATCGAAAAGATTAAGATGAATTCTTCTAAGATAAACATCATTGTCAACTGACTCATCTTGATCAACGTTAAAGACGTTCAAAGTTTTCTAGATTTCGCGAACTTCTATAAAAGATTCATTTATGACTATAGTAGAATAGCTACTTCGCTCACTTGTCTCATCAGAAAAGATGTACTCTTTGTCTGATTTCAGAAATGTCAGATTGCATTCAACATTCTTAAGAAAGTTTTCATTTTCAAGATTATTCTTCGTCACTATAATTCAGATCACAAGATTGTGATAGAAATTGATGCTTTGAACTATATGATCGAAAACATTCTCTTTCAGTATGATGAGAACGAGATTCTTCATTCAGTCGCTTACTTTTCGAAGAAGCATAACTCAGTCGAGTGTAACTATGAGATCTACGATAAAGAACTCATGATCATTGTTTGCGCTTTCGAGAAATGATGATCAGAGCTCAAAGACTTTATCTACTTTGTTGAGATGATCACGAATCACAAAAATCTTGAGTATTTCATGTCAATTAAGCAGTTGAGTCATTGTCAAGCTCGTTGAAGTGAGTTTCTGTCTAGATTCAACTATTGCATCGCTTATCATTTCAACAAGATCAATGATAAGTTGAATGCTTTGACACGTCGCTCAGAAGATCTTTTTAAAGAGAAGAATACATTTGATTCTTGACATCAATATTAACATCAGACAATTCTGAAAACTCATGTTTTAAATCTTGATATTGTTGAGAATCTCGTCTTCAATGTCTTCAACATCAAAATCATAAAGCTTCAATCACAAATCATTGCTCTAAATTCAGTTCAGTTACATTTGTTTTCAATTATCTCAGCATTCTTGCAAATTCTAGTTCTCATGAATCTAGAAATCGAAGAATTCGACGTTAAAGATGTCAAGTCTCAGCTAGATCAAGACATTCTGAATCTTGATGAAGATTCTGCTGACATTCTCACTCAGACATTGTGAAAGCAAGTCAAAATCAATGACAAATTCGCAGCTCAGATAATTGAAGTGCTTTGCAATGAAGCACGACATTACAACAAGATTTCTCTAGTTAAGTGTGAAGAATACGAGAATCATCTGTACTTTTGAGAAAGAAAGTACGTGTTCAACTCAGATAAACTACGTCTTCATATCATTCAGCTCACTCATGATAATGTTATTAATAATCACTCAGAAAGAGCAAAAAGCTATGAACTGATCAGTCGAGTTTACTGATGATCAAACATTTATAAGTATGTTCAATGCTTTGTACAAAACTGTTACATATGCACACGTTTCAAGATTTCTAGACAATGAACTCAAGAATAATTGTGTTCTCTTTCAATCTTTGAACATCGTTGACGTGATGTCTTCATGAACTATGTAAATTCTTTATCGCTCAGTATCTTCATGAATATCACATATAAATATGTTTTAATCTTCATTGATCATCTTATCAAAATGAGACATTTAGTTCTCATCACTTCTATAAAAGTTGAAGAAGTTATCAACTGCTTCTATGCTTATGTTTGAAAACATCATGATTTACTTGAGTTCTTCATGTTTAATCAAGACATACAATTTATTTTCAATGTTTGAAAGCATATGTGTAAAATGTTGAAGATAAACATTAAGTTATTAACGACGTATCACTTTGAGATTGATGATCAAATCAAGAAAGTCAATGCTGTCATGAAGCATTATCTTTGAGTCTTCATCAACTACATGCAGAATGACTGAGCTAAGTGACTTTCTGAAGTCAAATTCATCTTCAATAATGCATCATCATCAATCACTTTAGCATCATTCTTCTTGATCAATTCAAGTCAGAACTCACGTCTAGACTTCAAGTCTTCTGAATCTTTGCTTAAGAATCTTACATCTCAAGCTTGAGACAAGTTAATCAATGTCAAAAAGTTCATCAAGAAGATGAAGAAACTAACTGAGCATTTACATGATGAAATGCTTATAGCTCAGATCATCTACAAATTCAATGTCAATCTCTTTCATCATTCTTGTTTTAAATACTTCGTCGAAGATGAAGTCTGATTGAATGTTTGCAATCTCAGCATCGTTCATCTTGCTGTCAAGTTAAATGATCGTAACATTGATTTCTTCAAGATCAAGCGTGTCTTTAAGAATAATTCTCTGATCATTGAGTTAAATCTTTCAGCATTTATGAAGATTCATTCAATCTTTCATGTCATTCTTCTGAATCATATCGCAAGTGATTCTCTTTTAAGTTAACGTCAGAAATTTCAAGAACTCATTGTCATCAAGAATGACAAAAGATTCTAATATGTAAACAGCATACTAAACTTCAAGCGTGATAGACACTATAATTCATCTTTGCTCAAGTATTACATTGATTGAAAAGATCACTTTTCTACTTGAAAGTCTTTTCATCTTCTGAATAATTGTGAGTAAGCACTCAATGAATATCATCTCGTCAATTCTATTGTCAAAGAATCACATGTATTGTCATGTGTGATGTCTCAATGTCAATATCAAGAACTCGAAGTTCAATCTTCATCATCTCAACTCAACTCAGATCTGACTCAGATCTTGTTTAGATCTGACTCAGACATCTTGTTTAAAATTTGACTCAGATGCGATTCGAATATATTCTAGTTTCATCTGTGCATCATCATATTAAACTGCATTTCGTCTTTCTTTTGCTCAGATCTGATTCAAATCTTATCTAGATTTGATTCAGACATCTTGTTTAAATCTGACTCAGATGTGACTCAGATGTGTTTCAATTTTATCATGCATCATCATGTTAAAATGCGTTTTATCTTGTCTCACTCTTCAGACATCTTGCTCAGATCTGACTCAGATGTGACTCAGATTTATTCTAGTTTCATCTGTGCTTCATCACATTAAAATGCATTCACATCAATTCTCATTTCATTTCAAGTCTTCATTTTTAATTCTTTTTCATCTCATTTTGTTTCTTCTTGTCATCTTGCAGAAGCTCAGTCTTGAAGAGAGAAGTTACTGTCATGATGTCAGATCATTAACTCAATTTAGAACATAAATTGTTGATGTTTTAAATAATCTCGATTCATTGAATCTGTTTTGCAGTTCAATGAATTAAGTCATTAATCTAGTCATCATCATTTTAATCTAGTCTCAGCAATTCTGTTTTGATTATCTCAGTCATATGCATGAATGTTTGCAATCTTAAGTCATAAAACTACTGTCTAGTCTTGATTCTGCTTGATTCATGTATATAAAAGTCAAGCTTTCATTCTTTTCTTTTGCTCTTTATCTTTCATCTTGTACATTATTTGATGTATTGTCTTGTATTTATATTCTATCAAAGTAATAATAATATCAGTCTTTTATATTGATAATATCTTTAGTTTAACTCAGTCTCTGACAGTTACAATGATCATGATGAGAATAAACTGAGAGCTAAATAAGAGATTGAAAAGATCAACTTTAGTCATTACTCATCATGATGAGCTGAAAGAATTAGTCGCAAGAGCGAAACATTTTGCAGACGTAGCAACAGCGAATCAAGAGTGTCATGAAAAGATATATAAAATATACAGTGATAGTCAGATCTTTTTGAAAACAGTGAAAGTCATGACATCAACAAAAAATCAGACACATCTGTGACAAGTTCAGACTGCACATGAGAACATTTGATCTCAAGAAATCACGCTGAAGTTACATTAAGTGACAGAACATGCAGAAGTGCTCAAAAATGAAGCAGCAGACAAAATGATTGATGACACACATGATTTATCTTTATTACTGACTGAGCATTAATGCACTGAAGTGATGACAAGATTAATGCTCATACAGAAACAGATCAAATAAACATGAAGAGTAGTTTGAAAAGAGAGATTCAACGCAGCTCATTTTTGATATCTGACATCAAAGATAATACATCGACATCTGTGATTACACAAGAGTCATGCAAAGTTTCACAACGCATTACTGACACAATTATGCACAAGAAAAATTGACTTCAATCAATTTTTACATGAGAGACGAGTATTTAATGTTGCTATGACAACATGCAAGTATGACAGAGATCAAATGTTAATCAAGCATGTTTTATTAACATGTTTCAGATGAAAAGTAGAATGAAAAGCAATGCAATGAGAAGAGAACATCACAAACTTGAGAAAGCTCTTAGAAATCATGAGCGCAGCGATGACGATCATTCAAATGATACTCTCAATGAGCATACTGAATCAATTTCAAGCTGTGATGTCATCAAAGAATCAGATGAAAGAGAGAAAGAATAAAGAAGAAACAGATTCATAGAGTTTTCACATTGAGAACAGTTATAGTATAAAGCGCAGAAAGAAGCGATTTTTGATGTGAAAAGAGCGCTGCGCTAGCGCAGCGTTCGCTACAGTATATAGAATCTTGCATAGATTCATAACGAGTGTTGAATTGAGTAAGAATTAAAAAAAAAAATTATATTACTAATACTGTGATTCATAAATATTTCATTTGTTTTCAATATGTTCTATACATTTAAAATATTTATAAATTGATAAAGTAAAGATGATGAATATAAACATACTCTAAGTTCTTGATAGATTTTACATGTTTTTACATGATTATATATAAAATGATTTATATAGCGCTTGTTATCACTATGTAAAGACTATTTATTTCTTAAAGTGTTCATTCTTAAACGTCTTTGAATCACGAATGTGTCAAAGTCTCAATGACTGATGATTGATCTCTGAAATCAGACTTCATGAGATAAAGAATAAAGTCTTGATCGTCTGAATGAATCGTTTCTGCATCAGTCATGAAAAATAATCATGTCTTCTCACTACATTGATTTAAAACGTATCTGAGAATGATCGTGCTTTCATCATCAAGAAGCTCGAAAAATTTCTTCGAAAACGATTCAAAATACTTATTTTGTGAGATCAGCACAGCTAGAGCAAAGTGCTCATGACTCGGTTCAAGATCATGAGGCACGAAGATGTGACTTCGTAGAAGATAGCATATTGTCTACGACTATAATAAGCAGTCAGCTTCACAAAGTTATACAATACAGATCGTAGCAACTTACTGTAGCATCAAGAGATCATATGTCTATCACAACTGTTCATCATGCATTGAGCATGACTTCAGAGACACGATATATAGATGCGCTTATTATGTGTTCTTCATTGTTCGTGACTATCTTCTATGTTACGAGTTCTTAAAGTCACTCAGCTGAATAGTGTCAAATCGAGCATTGTCAGTATCATTATTAGCGAGAATGTTATTCGATTTGATGTCTGCAAACAACAATCATGAGTATGACAAGAAAAAGAAGCGTAGAAGACATGATGTTATGAGTCTGCATAGAGCGAATCATATGAGTGTATTCTAACTAGAAGTTCAAAGCTAAAGAAGAAAGAAGATGAAACACGTCGAGAGTCTTATACTCATGAAGGCGCGCTAGATCACTAGCGTGTCAACATCAGCTCTGTACTAGTCTATGATAGTCTAACATGATCTATGTTTAGACTAACTCAGAGTAACGAGACACGCTTGCAACATTATCTTTCTTTCTTCATCTAGCAATATTCTCATTGCTGCAGTTCATTCGATTTTTCTTGAGTTAATTTCTATCTTGACTTGTTCAAATAATGTTCATGAAAGTTATTTATGATCTTCTGACATCTCTTGAACTCATTTTCATCGACGTTGTATCAATGTAGATCGACGTCGTATTCTTTTCAATTGACACAATATTGTAGTCGTTGTCTGTAGTGTCTGAAGTTCAGTATGTTCTTCACTTTTCATTCATCTTCGTCATTCATCACTATAGAATCAGACGACTCATTTCGTTGTTCTTTCAGAGAATTCTTTGAATTCAGTCGCAGCAGATTCAAAGCGAACTTCGAATGAATCTTCATTATTGATGACAATTTCAGTCGATATGCATGTTCGACTTCAATCAGAATCTTGAAAGATTCTAGCATTTTATCATCTAGTTTCTTTGATGATCTTGCAATCGTAATGTTTCTAGAATCTAGAAACATCATGTCATCTATCTTGTAGATCATTTTCTTTCAATGCTTGTCAATCTGTTTCTTCATTGTGACTCTGACTCTTGCTAATGCTTGCTTGATCAATGCTAGTGATCATTTCATGTGTTCGAATATATTCTTTGCTTTGCTTGCTTCGATTCTAGCTTGAGTGATCTCATATTCAGTTGAATTTGAATCGAAGCTCATACGAGAGTGAAAGCTCTTATTCAGAAAGAACGCTGACTGTTCAATTGACGACGAAATAGCATTGTTATCAACAAATTCAGTCATAAATAATCAGACGAATCAATCATCTTGCATATACGAGCAATAGCTTCATAGATATCGTTTCACATTCTGATTCGCTCTTTCTGTTTGATCATCGATCTGCGAATGATAGTCTGTGAATAGTTTCATCTTGATGTCGAGTCTCAGACATAGAGACTTTCAGACAATTAATATGAATTGTTAATCACGATTGAACATTATTGATCTTGATAGTTCATGAATTCTGAAGACTCATATCAACAGTAGCTTGACTGTTTGTTCTGCGAAGGTTTCTTCGTCATCTGATCAACACGATATATAATGTCGTTTCTTAAACAATCGATCTATGACTGTCAGAATCGCGTTGTTTTCATCACTTTCTGATAGATTGATAATGAAGTTTAATGATATGTTCTGTCATCGTTGCTCGAGTATGAGCAATGACTTCAGCAATTCATTGATTTGATCTCTCGATGCTTTTGACCTACGACAAACGTAACAGTTTCAAATGTAGAGCTTGATCATCGTTCTCATCTTCGATCAGCAATATGATCGTCTCAGCAAGTTCAACATTTAATTCATGTCAGAATGTTCACTGATCGAAAGATCATGTGCTTCTCTTATCAATCAAGTAATCATTGACTGAGAAACTCATAGTCTATCATCTTTTCAGAGTACTTCATTCAGTACTTTGCAATTGTCTAGATCAATATCTTGACAAGTTCTTCTGTTCTGTTTCATGACTATTTGAATATCAAAGCACAGTTGATTCGTTCGATTTTCTGCTATAATCTGATTCTGAATAGAAACTACTTCTTTGATCGAATTTTGATTAGCTTTCGATTCGAATTTCGAATCTGAATCAGATTCTGAGTCAGATCTTGATCAGCTTTCTGATTATCTTCTTGATCAGCTTTTATTGACTGCAGTTCAAATTTGCCTTCTGACAATAGCATCTGATGCTGATATAGCTTTCGATCATTGTTTGCTTCAACTGACTTGACGTTTGACATTCTGATCAGCGCGTCAGCTTTCAGATTCTGTTTTCTCGACTGATATATGATCTTAAAGTTATATTCAGATAACTTCTCAGCTCATTTAGCTTGTTGTCTAGTCAGTTTCTTGATGAACATGAAGTACTTCAAATTTAAATGATTGATGAAGATCTTGATTGAAATATTGATACATTTCAATTTGAAACGTCAATGCTTCAAACAGCAAATAATGATCAGCAGTTCTTTATCGTAGATCTCGTAGTTGCATTCTGCGAGAATCATGTTCTTGCTATAGAAGATCATTGAATGTAGAATGTCTTCATCATCATACTGAGACAATACTTCGTCGTTGACATAGTTCAAGAAGTTCGTTTTCAGAATAGCTTCTCTGATCGAGTCAAAATGCTTCAGAATGAAAGCTGTCATCATCTGCTGCTTCAGTTCTTCAAAGATCTTCTGACAGATCTCAATTCATTCAAAGAGATGATCTTTTTGAATCAGCTTTATCATAGATCGAGCGATCTTTGAAAAGTTCTTTATGAATCGTCGATAGAAATTGCAGAAGTCAATGAAGATCTGCACATGAGTCAACGATCGAGACACTTTTCAGCTTCGAATCACATCTACTTTTCGAGAGTTCATTCGTAGATTATTGATGAATATCAGTAGTTCAAGAAACGAGATTTTCTGAATCTTGAATTTGCACTTGTCAATGTCTATCTGCAAGTTGACTTCGCGAAGTTTGTCTAGCACTTCTTTCACATGAGTTCTATGTTTCTTCAAGATCTTACTGTAGATAAGAATATCATTCAAATATGCCTGACAGAATTTATGCAAACAGTCAAACAATACATCGTTGATATAGTGCTGAAAGAACGCAGATTCATTGATCAATTCAAAGAGCATTACTCTATACTTGTAGACATCAAAGAAAGTAACAAAAGTAGTTAAATTCTCACTTTCTGAACTCATATGCAGTTTATTGAACGTGACGATAATGTTGAGTCAAGTCAGATACTTACTGTCTTGAATTCAAACTAGTACTTCGTCTATCAAAGATATTGAATAACGATTTCTTTTGATCAGAGCATTCAGTTTTCGATAGTTCACGCAAAAGTGAAGACTATTGTCTTTCTTTTCGACAAATAGTATTGACGAAGCGAAGAGAGCTTTGCTGAGTGTAATAAACTTCTTCTTCAAGTTCTCTTCTAGATACTTCTTGATCTTCTGCAACTTGTAGTTCGACATGAGATACAATCAACTTCTAGAAAGTTGACTTTCATCTTCTAATTCAATCTTATGATCGTATGATCGATGCAAGAACAACTGCGTTGTCTTTTCTTTATCAAAAACGTTCAGAAAGTCGTGATAAATTACTGAAAGCTTCTTCTTCAGTTCATTTAATAACATGACAAATGTCATTTCATTCAGTTTCGCGAAATCTTCAACTGAGCTAGCTTGAAGCGCTTTATTGATTTCATTAATGATCAACATGAAGATCTTGATCTTCTTATTCTTGACTAAAGTTTGATACACAACGACTTTGATCATGACAATATTGACGATCTTCTTTACTTCAGTTGATTGAAAGATTCGAAGTTGATCGAGATCAACTTGAGTGCTTTGCTTTGCTATGAGAGCAGGTTCAATGAATCGAGCAGATTCAATGAATATATTCACTGATTTCTGGTTCATGAGTCTCTTCAAGATGATCGTTGATGTAACAATCGAGTTTAAGTTCTTTCGTTTCATTTCACAGATCTCGCTTGACTCAGATCTGTAAAATGCTGATTGATCGTTTGCTTTTGAAACAACAGATTTCAATGTTTGAATATTCAACGAGAATATTAATCAATCATTTGCAGAATCTATCAAAATTTGATTTCTTTTCAATCAGAGATTTTCAATAATTATCTTGTGTTGATCTAGACAAGTTATCAATAAAAACATCATTTCATTCTTGTGTTCTTGTATCATGATCAATGTATACAGAACGTGTGTAATCAACTTTCAATCAGAAATTTCATTATACGATCAAATCAACTTTGATTTTGACAGCGATATTGACTGAATATCAAAGTGTTCACATAGTTTTGACATCAAAGATTCATCAATGAAAGTCATGTCAATGACTTCAGTATCTATCAGAGCAAGAGATCTGAATATCTTTTCTAGACTACTCAAGATGACGTCAACAGTGAACGACTTGAAATCAAATGAATCATCAGACATGCTGATGAAACAGAATATGAGTATATCGCTCTCAATCACTACTTTGACGAAGACAGATTGTTTTTTGAACTCGCAACAATCTTGTGCACTTGAGTCGTCTCAAAACAGTCATATGCTTTATGTTCTGACTTCTTGCATTTGAAGCAGAGTTCTTTCTTAAACAACTTTTTCTGAATAGAGTTGAGCTTCGATCTTCTGAATTTCTTTCACGAAGAGACTGATGACGTGAGTTGAGTAATCGATGTGCTGACAACAGAGCGAGCAGCTTGAGTAGCTGATGCTTTGACGACTGATCGAACATTTAATTCAGTCAATTTAACATTGACTTGCATGCAGATGTTGACAAACTCGTTCAAGTTCGTGATTCATTCATTGAGCGTTGCTCGCTGGAGATCTGAACTGATCTTATGCTGAAGATCATTTAATAGAGTCTCGTTATTGTATTCTAGTTCTGCACTAAATCTCTGAAATTTCATTCAAAATTCATGAAAGAAGATCTTGTTCTGATACAGCTTCAGATACTAACGTTGAGTCGTGTGATGATGATTAAGATCATTGTACATCTTGTTAATCATTGATAGTACTTCTTCGACTTCTAGAAATAAGTTTAAGAAGATATCTTGCATGCGAGATGCAATATGTTTGATCGCAGCTTCACTGACTCGACTTTCGATGTATGCAATCTTCAACTCTTTGATAGAAAAGTGATTCTTGTTTGCCTTCAGCTTATTTCACATTCGCGATAGTCAATTGTTTACATTCTGCGATGAATCTTCAAACAGTGAAGAATTCAATAACTTGATTAACTTTGAGAATCAATCTTCAGAAATCGAAGTGCTTTGTTGACTTGATGCAGCTTCTAGATGATGTATAATCACGTTCTTGTTTCTATTTTCTTTCTGCAGACGCGTCTGTGTAATCTTCAACGTGATGTTTATCTCGTTGACATCTTCTAACATCTGAATCATGTCATTGTGAATCTCGATTTCAGTGTCGTGCTGTTGACACATGTACTTGATAAAGACAACGATGTCGTCTGCTTCATGAGTGCTTATTCAAGCATTCAGTTCAGTGCTGATGCTGATCTTGATCATTTCGTGATCAAAGAACAACATGTTCATGTTCTCTTCTTCTGTATTCAACGACGCATTTGTGTCTTCTTCTTCTGATGCTGTTCGATTCTGTGATAGAAGTGATTCTCTTCTAGCATTTTGAAGTTCGTAGCGAGCAATGCTCACTGATTCTGAGCTTCTAGTCATGATATGGGTAGAAAATTGCTGATCGAGATTCTGATGTTACTCTATCGAATTTTCTGAATTCGAGCAACGACTAGTACTTTATCGAACTTTCTGAGTTCGAGTACTGCTGAAATTTCTGATTCCTGATGACGAGCTCAATAAAGAGTTAGTCAAGAGCAACGCGTTCGTGTTCTTCGATTCTGATTCTACCGGAATTTCTGATTTCGAATCAAGATTTTTCTTTAGAAATTTCTGATTTCTATCGAGCTTTCTGAGCTCGAGTTCTGATTCTGCTGTCGAAATTTCTGGGTTCGACTTCTGGTTTGGATTGTGTAGCTTGTTTTTATATCGTCTACACGTCGATAGCAAGGTTAATGAGCTTTGAACTAATGTTATGAGCCTGCATAGAGCGGATCATATGGGTGTATTCTAACTAGGAGTTCAAAGCTAAAGAAGGAAGAAGGTGGAACACGTCGAGGGTCTTATACCCACGACGGCGCGCTAGGCCACTAGCGTGTCAACACCAGCCCTGTACTAGTCTATGGTAGCCTAACACGACCTATGTTTAGGCTAACCCAGAGTAACGAGGCACGCTCGCAACACATGGCTCCGTACTGACCGATGTGTGCTCGTTTGTGAGCATGCAATACGGCTAACCCATCAAGCACCGTCTTTACGGCTCGCTTAATATCACACCTATCGAGCTTCTGCTCGCACGACGCATGGTAAAGAGTCTTATCGAGAAACTCTAGCACCAGTGACTGTGGGTTTTCGATCACATCAACTAACTGACGAATGGACTTATGGCCTTGGCAAAGCTCGAGGGCCCCAATTTCATTCATTAATCGAAGTGAAGGGGCAGTTTTGATGAGAACGACTTTGGTCTTGGGGTCACTGCTGATTGTTCATTTAGGCGGCAGAGAAATACGAAAATCTTCACCTGGCAAGCCACAAGTTCTCCTCCTTACTAAGCGGATGAAGAACATTGTAGAAGGTTTTTCGGCCATCAAGTCTTTGACCGCGATGTATTCCAGGGACCGTCCTACCTCAACTTCTCATGAATCTTCGGCTTTACGTCTATTCTACTTTCATCTGGCTTTCGAGCCATGCAGAAACTTATAATGATGGCTTCTAAAATCCGAGGTCATAGAATATGGGGGGATATTGATATTTTGGTTGTTGCTGTTAGGAGGCTACCTACCTATCTACGAGTATCAATAGCAGACGTTTTATTTTTTATTTCCATCCGCTTGATGACGGACTAACTTTCGAACAATCGAGCGAGTCAGAACCTCAGACGTGGGGGCCTAAGCCCCCTTCGGATTAGCGCTTTGCTTACTACGGAAGCTGGTGCTGCACTGCGCTCGCGAAGTAAGCAGAGCTAACCCGAAGAGACTTGGCGATTATGGCTAACCCGAAAGGGCTTAGCCCCGCACGTCTGATCCATCCATCCACCCCACAGCACCAAAAAAAGAAAACGAGAACCCGCCATACTGCCAACCCAAAGATCAACTCCACAGCGCACCCAGAGAATCACAGAACTAAAACCGACCGACCCACTACGTACGCTAAACAAGACATATGGCCAAGACAAAAAGAACGAGTCTGCTTCCATTCTTCTTCTGTAACTCCGCGCTTTTTCGTTCCCTCAATACCGATATTCAACCTTGCCCCAAAATCCCAGAAATCCATCCATCCAGCTACTTGTAAAATACCTTCCCCATCTTTTTGTCTTTCATCCCGCACGCAACCCACAAACTTCTGTCCCCATTCCATCCGATCCGTCGCCCCACATATCGTCTCCCATCCCATCCCCCACCAACCACAGCCATTTTCCCCTTCCCAATATAAATCTCCCCATCCCACCCCCACCCAAAAACACTCCTGCGGGGCCCTCATCTCACCCCAAAACCCAAAGACCCAAAGACCAAAATCAACAGACCCCCACTGTTAATGCCGACCCTTGCATAATGGGTTTTTTTGGTTTCGAGCTCGCCGGCCCGGAGGGTAGGACGGGTGGGTGGGTGGGTGGGTGTGGAAGGGTTGTGAAATGGTTGAGGGAGATGTGAGGGAGGTGTGTGGAAGGGTTGAGGGAGGTGTGAGGGAGGGAGGGAGGGAGGGAGATGTATATATTAAAAAAAAAAAGCAAAAAAAGCAAAAACACAATTTATCTTACCAAACCCACCTCCCACAAACCTACCCACAAACCAAACCCCCCCCCCAAACCCCCAGACCCCCCCCCCCCTCAAAAAAGGACTCTTTTTTCAATTTTTTCCTATCCCGCCGTAAAAAGAGAACGTTATTAAGGAAAAAGAAGGGAAAAAACGACCCCCATCCCCCATCCCATCTACATCTATATCCCCCCATCCTCCAATCCCCCAATCTCCCATCTCCCATCCCCCATCTCCCATCCTCCAATCCCCCAATCTCCCATCTCCCATCTCCCATCTCCCATCCCCCATCTCCCATCCCCCAATCTCCCAATCTCCCATCCCCCATCTCCCATCCCCCATCCCCAATCCCCCCATCTCCCTCGCCCCTCCTCTTTCGCCGCTTTGGCATGCGGGCTGCTGAGAGCCTTCGGGGGGGTTGGGTCCTGGTGC